>Ga0209541_10001056_pt1 | contig 54819 bp, 59 predicted proteins | sample RifCSPlowO2_01_FD_184027 | JGI IMG/M metagenome (GOLD analysis project Ga0209541, IMG submission 184027) | Groundwater microbial communities from Rifle, Colorado - Rifle CSP2_plank lowO2_0.1 (SPAdes) (version 2) | ecosystem: Environmental > Aquatic > Deep subsurface > Groundwater | place... | reverse complement strand
ATGAGTGGCAGAACACCGCAGCAGAGAATTGAGGATTACATCATCACCAATCAGTCATATCTTGAAGGTGCCGATGTAAACGAAACCCTGATACTGTACATATATGGCAAAATGTATGCTAATATGGTAATATATTTATGAATACAGATTTTGAATGGGACCAAGACAAGAATAATGAAAATGAACGTAAACATGGAGTTAACTTTGAGATTGCTCAATATGCATTTGCAGATCCGAAACTGGTAATTGCTGAAGATTTGGAGCATAGTAGGTCAGAAAAACGATTTTACTGTTTCGGTAAAGTGAAAGGGGGTGTTTTAACTGTCCATTTCACTTATAGGAGAAACCATATCAGAATAATTGGTGCAGGTTTTTGGAGAAAAGGAAAAAAGATCTATGAAGAAAAAAATCGTATATACAGATGAACCAATTGAAGCAAGAGTCATCGAAAATTTTTTGCCCAGTCCAGATAAGTTGATTTTTAAAGAAAAAAAAACTAGGGTAACTTTGGCTCTGAGTGACAGAAGCCTAGATTTTTTCAAGAGCGTTGCTAAAAAACATGGAGCATCGTATCAGGCAATGATACGGCGACTGATTGATTACTATGTTGCTAATCAGAGAAGAGCTTGACCTTGTTAAGCTAATTAAATTATTGTTTTTCTAGAGTTTCTAGCACTCTTGGAGCTAAGATACTTATCACCGTTCGTTAAGTCCTCGTACGCATTGTTTCTATAAATGAGGACAAATTTTCTAGCGTCATTTTCTATCCAAGTCTTTTCTTTCTTAGTTTTATACTCGCTCTTTTTAACATAAGCGTGTCCTAAGATATTTAACTTTTCCTTTTGTCTCTCAAAAAATATCTCGGCAAGTTTTCCATTTACAGTTGCAAAGCACCAACTCATGTTGAGTACAATTATACATTTTTGCCCAAAGCAGGGATAGTTGGGCCATAAACCGACATTCTGATCTAAGGCTGCTTCCGTTTGAACTAAAGTTTAGACTGCCCCTCCCTCACTAAAGTTTCGAAGGACAAGCAAAATTGAAGAAAGATCGCATAATTTCTAACCCTTCGATTTCACCCAGAGTAAACAGGGTAATCAGAGATGAGTTTTGGAAAATAGTGCATTCGAAACTGCAAGCCGTGAACGATTAGCGCAACTAGGTTGGTGATTGTATAATCGGCTTGTGGACCTAGCTTCGACCACCTCTAAAAATGGTGTATTAATTCGTCTTACCGAGGAAAGATGGAAACATATTGTTTTATTACACCCCAATTTATCCGATAAACAGACTAGCGTTCTTTTAACGGTTAAAAATCCGGATTACATTTTTAAAGGTCAGGCAGAAGAATTGTTAGCAGTTTCTAAGCTTTCTGCGAGGGTATATATTGTGGTAGCATATAAGGAAACTAAACCTGCTGGTTTCATTATTACCGCCTACGATACAACAAATGTACGGTGGCTATTTAAAAAGGAGTTAATATGGAGCAAAGATTCATAAATACTGTTTTACCAAAACTTGGACTACGTCACCTTATGGGGATGCGCAAACCGCCTTTGTGGTTTTCGTATGACAGGGAAGGGGATGCGGTACATGTAATTTTTGAAGAAGCAAAAAAAGCCGACAAGGCAGCCTTAGATAAGGATGATGTCATTATTACCAAAAGAGGCAATAAGATTATTAATATGACAATTCTTAACGCAAGTCGCTTCGTTCACTAATCTTTACTGAAATTTAATATGTCCATGAAAAACAAAAGAAGCAAAGCTTCTCTGCGAGTTAAATATAGTGATGAACCAATCAAGGCTCATGTTGTACGTGATTTTTTACCTAGCCACGAGAGCCTTCTTCTTAAGAGAAAAAAGAAGAGTGACAGCAATAGCATATGAGTAAAATTATCCAGGCTGTTAAAAGGGGTGACCTAGTTGACTACGCTGATCTTTTTGCAAGCTATCCCCAAAAACGTCAGCAAGAGATCTTAAAGCGGGCAAGATATTTAAAGGCAGCAATGGAGCTAAAAAAACTGAGGAAAGAATTGAAGATTTCTCAAGAGGAGTTGGCACACAAAATGAAGGTGAAAAGGGAATTTATTACAAGGATAGAAAGTGGGGAACAGAACATAACTATTGAAACTTTAAATCGGGTAGCGGAGGCCACCGGTAAAGAGTTCGAATTCCACTTTAGATAGGTTCTTCATTAAACTAAATTAAGAAAAGAAAGCACTCCTTCATTATATCCTTCGCCAAAGCTTCGGATATCAGAGAAAGCTACGGATATCAAGAAAATTTCGAAGTGTAAAAATAATTTCTGACAGAGATCAACTAGGAAAGATAATTTTAAGCAAAGTTCCCAAAAGAAGATTATATCGGTAGACTCGAATTCACAAACTTTTTGGGTAAAGCTTGCCCTGTTGAGCGTTCTTAGAATTTTGATTATCCTAACTACGGAACTACATCAAAATGTGTTATCTTCTAATTGTGTCTAATTAGTATTAAAGGAAGTAGGAATTTTAAGAAATTTAGCTTTAAAATAAATAACTTTCTGTGTCTGCACTCTGAACTCTAATATTCTAAATTTATGAATTGGGTAGATTTTATCATCCTTTTATTTTTAACAGTGTTTGCACTAGAAGGTTTAAGGCGCGGGTTTTTTAAAATATCTTGACAAAGATTCGAATTTATATATAATAGTAGTTAGAAAGGTGGAAATATAAGAACTTGTTTTTCTCACAAGTTCGAAATATAGAAATGCAAACTTACGGAAGTCTTGTTAAAATTTTGCCCAAAGGGTTGATTACAATTCCCAAGAAATTAAGACTGGACATAGGACTTGAGGAGAATGGTTTGGCGCGGATAAAAAAAGAAGGTAGAAGATTGATTCTTGAACCAGTTAATGTAATTTCTTATCCTCTAAGGGAGTATACGACTAAAGAGATAAAAGAGTTCATGAAAGCAGATCGTCTTACTCCAGCGCAAAAAAGAAAAGTTAAAAGGCTTCTTGCACAGAAATAATGAAAGCGTTTATTGACGCTTCAGTGATTTTGGCCGCTTTAGGCTCCAAAAGCGGGGGTTCAAGTGAAGTTTTGAAATTATTAAAGCAAAGAGAACATGCAGGTGTTGTCAGTCAGGCAGTAATTGAGGAGGTCTTTAGAAATGCCCATAAAATTAAAATTACTGAAAATGAAGTTCATAATTTAATAATCAAGTCTTCTTTAGAAATAGTTCAAGCTCCAGCATCGGGCGACGTTGAAAAATATTCCAATGTTTTTAGTAAGGATGCCCACGTAATAGCTTCAGCGGTGAAGTCAAAATCAGCAGTTATAATTACTTTAGACAAGAGGCACCTTTTGTCTCAGAAGATAAAAGGACTAAAAATGTTAACTCCGGGAGAATTTTTGAAAGATTTGAAAGTGAAGTAGATTCAAAATGTCAGTTTCTGGTTTATCTGTCGGAACTTGCAGGACGGAAACACAGTTTTTGTACCTTTTAGCTTCAGATTGCACCTCCCTCCATTAAGAAAAGCTAGGTTAATAATTGAAAGAAATAGACTTGGACAAGTGGTAAAAGCTCGTTCTCCTTATGTTAAGACACATCGAGCACGGGTTTGACCCCACCCACCCTGTTTCGCATAATCCAAAACCTTATAAGACCTCGAATAAATCTGCGAAGTCTTTTTGAGATTCGAACTCGAAGAACTTGAACCTCATCATAAAAAAGCTTATAATAGTTAAAATATGAGCGAAGTAGGAGAAATACCAGAAATAGAAAGGTCAAAGCCTGAAGGTCCAGCCCATGAACTAACCTCAAAGGTGGTTCTGGATGCTGCGAGCGAAAGCATGCGCAGTAAGGCGAAAATGGTGGGCCTAGCTGAATATTTAAGGGATGTTGCAGGAAAACCAAGAGGTACTGCAACTGGAGGTAAGGAAGACTTAAACTCACACGCAGAAGAATTTATCATAAGAGATAATGATAGTATTAGAGTTAGAAGCCTTCAAGAATTACAGGCACAACTTGCTGAACTTGGAGCTTCCTTTGAACTTCTTGGAGTTGAATCTATTGGAAATCCAAATCAAAAAGTTTCTGCTGTAGTACAAGGCGTAGATGAAGGAAATCCGAAGTCTGGATTCGAAAGACCTGTTGTTGCCGAAGGTCCACACATGGTTCTTGCTCCTTTTGCTGTCGATAGAAGCGGTCAGCTTCATGTATTCAGGACAATCCAATATAGAACAGGTAGTGCTCAAGTAGATACCCCTAGAGGTTTTGCAGATGCAAAGACGCTTGAATCAGGCGAACAGCTTTATCAAGTGGAAGAAGCGGGCGAAAGGGTCAAAGCCAATATGCAACGAGTTCTGGGTGAAGAAACGGGCGAAAGCTTGCTCCAAATAAAGAGAGTTGTATATTTAGGTTCTCCTCGAGTTAATGCCAGTTTTGTAACATCCCAAAGCGCCTTGTTTGCTGTAGAAGTTGATTATGACAGATTCGTTCAAAGCAACAAGATTATAACGGAACAAGAACTTCAAAGGAGACGGGAACAGGAACAACACGAAGGTTTAATTGGCGGAATCTTGGATATTAACTTAAGCGAATATGTCAATTACAAGAGGAACTCGGAAATACCAAGAGACCTGACTGCTGATGCTGGTTCGGACATGGTCGTAATTGATTATATGGGTAGACAATTAGATAAGCTTAAAAGAAGGCAAAAAGTCGAAACTGAAGCGAACAAAGGGTTTAAGAAATCTAGCCCTAGTGGTTACCTTGAGTATATGCTTCATCGTTCAAAAGCTAACAAACCTGAAAATTACGAAGCCAACAAAACAAAAGCTGACAGATTTGCTCAAAAAATTAAGTAGCATTTTTTGGGACTTACTTCTGGTCTTGGTTTACCAGTTTCAGTATCTGCTCATGTAGAACCCCATTTGACGCTAAAATATCAGCATTAAAGACGTCCCATTTATCACCAGTAGGAGTAGTTATCTTACCGCCTGCTTTCTCAATAAGAAGTGCTGATGCTGCAACATCCCACGGTTTCAAACCAGAGTGGATGTAGCCATCAATTCTGCCATTTGCCAAAGAGGTGAGGTCAGAAACTGCACTCCCCATAGATTTTATTTGCCTGACGTGTGTGCTGATATTTCCTAACCACCTCACCACATTCAATCGTTTCTCTAACCCCCATGCCCAATCGCATGCAAGCACAACTTCACGCATGTCTTCAGTTGCTGAAACTTGCATGGGAGTGTCATTTACGAATGCATGCTCTTTATCTGCCTGTGCCCAGTATGTATCTCCTGTTAGTGGTACATGGACTACACCAAGTTGTGAGGCACCTTTGTTTACCAAAGCAACAGATATAGCAAAGTTTGGATGTTTTCGTGAAAAGTTGATGGTTCCATCTAGGGGGTCAATCACCCACAGATTGTTCGCACTTCTTAGAGATGAATAATCGTCTGGCGCAGTTTCTTCTGTTAAAAACTGTGTACGGGGAAATTTCTCTGCGATATGCTCTCGTAGAAATGCGTCAACTTCTTCATCCGCCTGCGTAGTGAAATCAACTCCTGCTTTCTGCCTTGTTGAGTAACCGCCAGTATTGAAGTATCTTTTAAGTATCTCTCCTGCTTTAGGAGCAAGTTCAGTTAAGTATTCTCGTGCTTCAGTTAAATCAACATTAGGTGCTGACTCTCCGTTTTCCTTCTTCATATCATCTTTGTGAGTAATCATCTTACCCTTTCTGGCTGATTTTACCATATCTTTGACAGTTATAAAACCCATAATTATAAAGGTGCCTTTCTGTACCTTTTTATTTTGGTAATGGAGACGCTCTAGGCACGCACATCATAATATATATTATTCCTTAAGAGACAATATAGAATATAAAGTATAGATTATAAATTATAGAATATATAGAGATATATGCGAGGAAATACGGCACATAAAAGGTAGTGGGAGACTTAACTTTGCTTGAGTATTCCTATATTTCTTCATTGCTCTTTCATACTCTGTAACAAATTACAATTTAGCCCAATACAACGGGCTAAACTTGACATTTATAAATCTTCTTGATACAGTAAATATATTAACAATTGAATAGCCAAGTAAGCGGAATTTGCTAGGTGATGAGACAAGAGTAATAAAATTCTTCTTGTCCTAGACGCTAGCTAGGCAGAAAACGGCACAAGGAAGAGAATACGTTGGTAGGACACCGTTGATGAAGCGGCAAACCTTAAAAGCCATCTGACTCTGAATAACATGCTTTGAGCATGTATATCAGAGTTGGAGTATCTCAAAAACCAATAATGATAAACAGCTCAAACGGGCTGTTTTTTGTTGGCAAAAATCAATATGCAATTAGAACAAAACAATTCAGTTTTCAAATCACAGGATATTTCCTTCGTTGCTGCTGTGCTGGCGAGTAAGAAAGCCCAGCTAGTAGGTTCTCAAAGAGTTTCCTCATACCGCTTCGAGTTTCATTTGTCGCCACTTGAAATATGCAAAGAACTTTATAGCCAGTACATAAATGGTCGCTTGTTCCTTTCTGCAAAAGACATTGCCGATAATGTACGCCTTTTGAAAAGTCTGACAAAGGGAACTTAATTAAGAATCGCAATATGCAAAAAGCAAGTGGATGGACAAAATTTTATGAAAATCAAAAGAAGGTTTGGTACGACCCAGACATACCTATTTATGTTAAGGGGATAGTCCGTCTTGTTGAGCTTCATAGGAGTGATTCAAAGGGTTGGTCAATATCCGTTCGTAAAATAGCAGCCTTACTTGGTATTACCTCTAACACAGCACTTAAATACTTGGACAAATCGCTTGAACTTGGTCTTATAGAAAGCAGTCCAACACGACAAAGAAAGAGAAGAAAATTAAGGCTATCTGTCTCACTCCGTGCACCAGTTGAGTTTGAGAATGCAAGTCCATCAAATCTGTCTCATTGGGAAAAACAAACTGCATCACCAGTTACTACACCAACTGTATCACCAGTTGCACCAGTAAATAACAAAGAAATATCAAAAGCGAATATCAACGAATCGAATGATTCGCAATTAAAAAAAGAAGAAATCGCAGAATCGCTTCCTTATAAGGCGGAATCTTCCCAGAGTAATACTGATGGACTGCCTCAAGGTGATTCCGAAGGGCTTAAAAGGCTTCGGAAAAAAATGAAGGAGTTGGGACTATTAAACAAAAAATTTTAGCTGAAGCGAAAATCATTATGGATAAACTAAATGACCATCCAGATTCAATCTGGTTTCATTACAAGGCAATTAAATTATTGGGGTTTCAGACCTGTTATGAGTTATCGTCCCTTGCTTTGCAGGAAGACCGTGATGGTCGAGTTAAGTCTACCGTAGCTAGATACTATAACGGCTGTGTTATGAAGGAGCTCGAAGAAAGGGGGTTTAGGACTAATGAAAAAACACTATAAAAAGGATGTAACTGTCACTTACCAGTATGCGGATACGCCAGAATCGGAGCAAGTTTTGGAGCAGGCGTTTGATAAGATTTTTTCTCAAATTATTCAGAAGCAAAAACAGTTAAGGGAGTATTTTAGTACCGATGAATATAAGAGGGTTTATGAACAGTTGTGTAAGAGGCGTAGTATTTTGGCAGATTACTTATCTGCCCATTGACTTTGATATTTGTTTAGTGTAGTTTATATTTAGTTAAGATTATGGACACTTTTTTAACAGTAGAACAAGTAGCTTCGAAACTTCAAATCCATTGGCAGACTGTGTTGACCTACATTAAATCTGGAAAATTGAGAGCAGTAAAACTGGGTAGAGGTTACAGGTTAGACCCTCAAGATTTGGAAAAGTTTGTCGAATCAATAAAAACTAAAAAGCAATAACCAAAAACCAATATGGATGAGCATAAATCAATAGTTTTAGCTGCTTACTGTCGTGTCAGTACCGAACGGCAACGGGATGAAAAGACGATTGAATCCCAAAAAATGGAGATTGACGACTGGGCAAAGGCTAATGATGTAACCATAGTCCAATGGTATGTTGACGATGGCTGGAGTGGAGATATGCTAGCACGGCCAGAGTTGGATAGATTGAGGGATGACGCAGACAAGGGATTATGGGGAGGTGTCATTTTTGCGGACAGAGACAGACTTGCAAGACGATATTCCTACCAAGAGCTAATTATTGAGGAATTGACAGAGAAGGGATTAGAAGTTCAATTCATTCATCAAGCAAAAGCGGAGACCCCAGAAGATAAAATCCTACAAGGCTTTCAAGGATTGTTTGCAGAATATGAGAGGGTCAAGATAACAGAAAGAATGAGGCGTGGGAAAATCCACAAAGCAAGAGACAAGAAATTGGTCGGACACCAAGCCCCTTATGGTTACAGCTACATTCTTAAAACTCAAGATAAAGATGGGTATTTCGAGGTGAATGAACCAGAAGCTGAAGTTATCAGGATGATATTTCAATGGGTTGCAGACAAGGGGTATTCGATGCATCGTGTAGTTAAGGAATTATTTGCACTAGGGATTAAGCCAGCCAAAGTGAAGAAACCATACTGGCCAAAGAGTTCCATAGCAAGACTATTGAACAGGGAGGATTACATAGGGATAAGCTATTACAACCGCAGAGAAGCGATTGTTCCAAAAAATCCAATTAAAGTTGAGAAATATAGAAGAGTTAAAAAAACTAGTCGAAGGGTAAGGCCAAGAGAAGAATGGCTTCCAATTCCAGTACCTCCAATAATTGAAAAGGAATTATTTGAGAGGGCACATCAACGGATGAGGGAAAATTTCTTATATCACAAACGCAACAAGCATTATCCATATTTACTTACAGGTAAGGTGTTTTGTGCTTGTGGAACTAGACGGGTTGGCGATGGTGTAAATGGCCATCACTATTATCGATGTGCCCATGCTGTATATAAGTTCCCGCTACCTAGTAAATGTCCTTACGAAGGCGTCAATGCTGAAATACTTGATTCTCTGACTTGGAACAAATTATTAGAGTTGTTTGCACAAAAGTCTTTGATTAAGTCGCAGGCTCAAAGGTGGAGCGGTAAACAGGACAAGACAGTTGATAAGTCCAAAGAGGGACTAACACGCCTAAAATCCGCATTAGAAAAGCTCACAGAGGAGGAAAAACGATATGTTAGAGCGTTTGGTTCAAAAGTAATCGACTTCGAACAATTCAAAGAAAACATGCGAGAAGTAAAAGCTAAGAAAGAAGCCATGGAATCACAAATAAAAGAGTATAACGAAAGAGTGCCAGACGATGTAGTAAATCTCGATAGTTTTGAAGATATTTGTGATACACTTTACTACTCAATGAAGCATGCTCAAGCCTCCGATAGGCAGGAGCATATAAGGAATCTCATAGTATCTATTTATGTCGGAGAAAGGAGAAATGCCCTAGTAAATGGTCGTATTCCATTACTAGCACAGGCACAAAATATCCAATATGAACCTATCGGTCGGGATTGTCGGGCTTGCGAATGTTGGGAAAAGTACTCTTTTTAACGCCCTTCGCTCCGCTCAGGGTAAACTCTTACAAGGTAAAGGTGCCAAAACAGCGAATTATCCTTTTACAACCATTGAGCCGAATGTTGGGGTAGTGGAGGTACCGGACAGTCGTTTGCAGGAATTAGCGAGAACGGTTGCAAACGAAATTTTCAAATCACAAGCATCAAATAACAAACAAATCCCAAACACTAATGCTCAAAATTCAAAAAGAGATTCTATCGCTTCGCTCCAGAATGACAAGAAGGGAAGTCAGAATGACAAAGGAGGGGATAAGAATGACATACGAGGATGGGTTGATGGTAAACCTCCGGTAGTACCTGCGGTCGTGAAGTTTGTGGATATTGCGGGACTGGTTAAAGGAGCGCACAAGGGTGAGGGTTTGGGTAATCAGTTCCTGGCTCACATCCGCGAAGTTGATGTAATTGTTTTTGTTGTTCGCGACTTTAAGAATCCTGACATTATTAAGACGGGGGAAAACCCCAAAGAAGACCAGGAGGTTTTGAGGGCCGAACTTTTTCTTAAGGATTTGGAAACTTTAGAGAAAAGAATTGATTCTCTGGGAAGGGAGACAAAGGCTGTATCGGGAAATGACCTCAGAAAAGCGGTTCTTTCGACATTGGAAAAGGCAAAAGCAGAAGTAGAGAAGGGAAATTGGCTGGCGGAAACTTTAACAGATGAGGAGCTTGAAAAAATCGCAGATTTGCAGCTTTTATCTGCAAAAAAAACAATTATTGTTGTAAATAGTGATGAAGAGGATTTAAAAAATCCGGCGCCGATTGAGGGGGCTTTGAGAATATGCGCAAAGCTGGAGGAAGAACTCGCGGCGTTATCCGATTCGGAGCAAAAAGAGTATCTAAAACAGTTAGGAATTGAGGAGTCAGGGCTTGAGATGTTGATTGAGAAAGCTTATGAAACTTTGGATCTTGCAACGTTTCTTACAGCAGGAGTCAAAGAAGTCAGGGCCTGGACTTTTAAGAAGGGGACTTTGGCACCGCAAGCGGCGGGAGTAATCCATAGCGATTTTGAAAAAGGGTTTATTGCAGCTGACGTTGTGCCGTATGATAAGTTTGTAGGAGTTGGCGGCTGGCAGGCGGCGAGAGAAAAGGGACTTGTTAAGGCGATCGGAAAAAATGAGATTATGCCGGAAAACGTAGTGGTTGAGTTTAAGTTCAGTGTCTGATATTATTTCTCCCATGTATATCAGCAGGTCCCCGCAGCGCGTGGCTCCTCTGATATATTTCAAAAATTATTTATTTAAATAAATACTGAGGAAATTTTATGAATTATGAATTAATGTTGGTAGCGAGCGCTGAGAAAGCAGATCAACTTTTGACGAGAGTTGAAAAATCGCTGAAGGAATTAAATGCAACTACTGTTAAGGTTGACAGGCTTGGGAAAAAGCAGCTTGCTTATCCCATTAGAAAACATGCGGATGCAGTTTACTTTCTTGTTGATTTTGAAATTTCAGCAGAGTTGATAAAGCCGATTTCTGATAAGCTGCGCCTTGAGCAGGAAGATTTATTGCGGTATCTTCTTTTGAAGAAAGAAAAGTTTTCTGACAAAAAGAGGTCAAAGGCAAGATCTATTGCGGCCAGTCAAGCTGAAGACAAAGAGGAGACGCCGGCAAAAAAACCCAAAGTTACGGTAGTGACAAAAACGAAGATTTCGACTAAAGTAGAAAAGAAAAAAGCGACAAAGGTATCACCCTCCTTCGCCAAGGCTTCGGAGGACAAGAAGGTATCAAAGGGAAAGAAAATCTAGAAATGATTTACGATTTAAGAATGAGGATTTAAGATGGCATCCCGAGCTTTACTCAATATCAGCAGGTCGCTTTGGCATAAATGCCAAGAGCGCTCCTCTGATATTTCACTCGGCGCTCGACTTTATGGAGGATCATTCTGATGGCGTCTCGCGCCTCGTTGAATAAAGTTCTTCTGATTGGCAATTTAACCCGTGATCCGGAATTGCGCTACACGCCTTCCGGTGCTGCGGTTTGCACTTTTGGAGTTGCCACCAACCGGTTTTATGTAGCATCCGATGGAACCAAAAAAGAGGAAGCAGAGTTTATAAAGATAGTTTCCTGGAATAAACTAGCTGAACTTTGTTCGCAATTGCTTTCAAAAGGGCGAAAGGTTTACGTTGAAGGGAGACTGCAGACGAGAAGCTGGGAGACTCCCGATGGCCAGAACCGGCAGACAACCGAGGTTGTTATTGATGACATGAGAATATTGGATTCTCGCAGGGATTTTGAGGGAACCGGCGGCGAGGATTCGGCTTACCCGGCCCATGAAGCGACGGCAGAAGAGCCGGCAGCAGTTGCTGTGGCAGATGAACAGCTGGGGAAAAAAGAGCCGGCGAAAACAGTAACCAAGGGCGAAAGTAAAAAGGCGGACAGTAAGAAGACAAAAGATAAGGAAGAGGACAAAAAGAGCCAGGATGTTGATTTAGAGGATCTTCCTTTTTAAAATCTCAAGCAAATTGGAGTTAAAAATACAATGATTAGAAGTAGTCGAAAAATTAACAGAGCCAGAAAATGTCCAATTTGTGTACAGGATCTACAAGTTGACTATAAAGACCCTAATCTTTTGCGCAAGTTTATTTCGGAACGTGGTAAAATTTTGGGAAGGGCAAGAACAGGGGCTTGTGCTAGACACCAAAGGGCTCTGACGCGTAGCATTAAGAGGGCTAGGTATGTAGCGCTTCTTGCGTTTGTTCAAAGTTAATACCAAAGAGATTTATGCCTCCTTTCAAATTGGATCTCACCAGGAAGATATCTACCACCCCGGATAAAGGATCGCTCGTTAATTTCTTAATTCAGTTTTTGGTTATTGCGGTTCTCTTTTTTGCTATCGGATTTGCTGTCGGACAGAAAAGGATAACGTATCAGCGACAAGGATATATTCCTCATATTACGGTTACAGGCGAACTTCCTCCAAAAGACCAAAATGTAGATTTCTCTCTATTTTGGAAAGTTCTGGAGATTTTGCCACAAAAATATGTTGACAAAGGTGCCATTGACTCACAAAAGATTTTATATGGGGCAATTAGCGGTATGGTTAAATCTTTGGGTGATCCTTATACGGCGTTTTTGGATCCAAAGCAAAATGAGGAGATTAAAAGTGAGATTGCCGGCTCGTATGAGGGTATTGGTATTCAGATTGGATTTGACGTACAAAAGAGACTGGCTGTGATTGCACCGCTTTCGGGGACCCCTGCAGAGCGTGAGGGAGTGCTGGCTAAAGATTTGATTATCAAAATAGATGATAAAGACACTACGGATCTGACCTTACCACAAGCGGTTGACTTAATAAGAGGCCCGGCAGGCAGTAAAGTAAAACTTATTTTGCGTCGTGAGGCGGAGGATGAGCAACTTGAAAAAGTCATCGCCAGAGCTAAAATTGATGTTAAAAGCGTTGAGGTTAAATACGTTGATTCAAAAGGAAAAAAGGTAGGAGTTATTAAAGTGTCAAATTTTGGAGAAAAAACAAACGCCGAATGGGATAGAGCAGTTGAGGAAGTTTTGGCAAATAAAGTTGACGGGGTAATTGTTGATATGCGCAATAATCCGGGAGGGCTTTTGTCATCTTCAGTTTACATCACGGGAGATTTTGTCAAGGGTGTTGTTGTTAAACAGCAATATGCCAACGGATCTGTTCAATCTCTAACAACCGACGGCCGTGGCCGGCTTCTTAAAATCCCCATGGCAGTTCTGGTTAACGGGGGATCGGCATCTGCTGCCGAAATATTTTCCGGAGCAATTCAGGATGCAAGGCGTGGCCAGCTAGTTGGTGAGAAGACCTTTGGAAAAGGAACTGTGCAGGATGTTGTCGAATTGTCGGGTGGAGGCGGTCTTCATGTTACGATTGCCAAGTGGCTTACACCCAAGAGTCATTCCATTAATGGAATCGGGATTTCACCGGATGTTATTGTAGAGTTGAGTGCGCAGGACAGGAAGGAAAATAAAGATCCGCAACTGGATCGGGTACTGGAAGCGGTTATATAGATGATTGCGGTGCCCAGTTTTAAATTCTCGAAAATCACTTGGTTTTTAATTGCTATCGCTGTATGGATTATCTCTACTGTTTTGGTTTTAAAATTATTTGACAAAATCCCCCAGCGAATTGTTGAAAGTAAACAGACTCAGACTCAGAAGGTTGTTAACGAGGAATCTGTTGTAATCGATGTTGTCGATGAAGTTTCGCCTTCTGTAGTTACTGTTTCTGCCCAAACTCCAAAGCGCAGGATTTTACAATTTAACCCTTTTGGCGGCGGGTTAACACCGGGGCAACAGGGCGGTGAGCCTCAGGACATTGGCACCGGATTTATAGTATCAGAAGACGGTCTGATTGTTACTAATAAACATGTTGTTTCTTTAAGCGGGGCAACGTACAAAGTTATCACTAAGGATAATAAAGAATATGATGTGAAGCAGATAAACAAGGATCCGGTCAACGACATTGCAATTTTAAAAATAGATGCCAGCGATCTTAAAGCTGTGGAGCTTGGAGATTCTGCCAATTTAAAAGTAGGGCAGTTTGTTGTGGCTATTGGAACGGCACTTGGGGAATTTAGAAACACTGTAACAACGGGGGTGATTTCAGGTTTAGGGCGCGGGATTAATGCAGGCAGCGTTTTTGAAGGTTCTGTTGAGCGGCTTGATGATGTCATTCAGACGGATGCTGCAATTAACCCCGGTAATTCCGGAGGGCCCTTAATGAATTCGAGCGGACAGGTAATAGGTATTAATGTGGCGGTTGCGCAAGGTGCTCAAAACGTGGGATTTGCAATTCCAATTAATATTGTCAAAACTTCCCTTGATAATTTCAAGACGACCGGGAAATTCCCGGCAAAACCATTTCTGGGTGTTCAGTATCAGTTAATTACCCAGCAGAGCGCGCTTTTAAACGATGTTGTGCAAGGCGCTTACATTATTGATGTTGTTGCAGGGTCGCCTGCTGATAATGCAGGAATTAAACAGGATGATATTATTACTGAATTTGACGGCCAAAAACTGACGGGTGAAAACGGTGCGCTTTCTGATATTATTAGTAAAAAGAAGGTCGGGGATGTAGTTAAAGTTAAGGTTTATAGAAACGGGCAAACGCTGGACGTAGAAGCAACGCTTTCTGAGGCGCCGAGTGAGTGAAACAAGCTTTTAGCTATTTGCCACTGGAGGTTAGATTATTGATGAAATTAGACCCCCGAAAAATTTTCCGATTAAAAAGTATACGTTTGCCCAGATGAAGGCAGCAAGTGCTGTGTAGGCCCAGAAAGTTTTGTAGTTGACTTCAAAAAGTCCGGCGACAAAAGGAGTTACTATGCGAAGGCCGGGAATTAGCCTGCCGATGACAATTGCTACACTGCCATATTTTTGAAACCACTTTTCTACTTTTTTAATCCTTTTTGGTGTTAACCTGATATATTTGCCAAATTTTGTTAAAAGTTTGCGGCCAAAAATTTGCGATAAGAAAAAAAGAATTGTCGAGCCGAAAAGTGTGGACGCCATGACAGTCACGACAACCAGCAGATAATTTGATTGCGGTAGGGCAGCAGTTGCGGCAATAAAAATATCACCTGGGATAGGCAAGAAAACACCTGCCTCCTCTATAAATAAAATTACAAAAAGTCCGAGATATGAATAATGCTGAATTAGATCCATTAAGAGACAACTAGATTTTATTGCTGGGGAGCCGTAGCAGCAAGAGAGTTGATGATTTTATCGAGTTTTCCGTTCATTATTTCCTCTAAATTTCCCCAGGATTTTTTGATGCGGTGGTCCGTTACTCGATCTTGAGGTCCGACTAATCTTAGCGTTCGACTTTTCAGTTCTTTTCGAACACGTCTCACGCTGCGATTTATGTCGGACTCACAGCATCTCGGGACAGATTACTCTGTAATGAATCGATAATTTTGTCTAACTGACCATTCATAATATTGTCAATATTTCCCCATGACTTGCCGATTCGATGGTCTGTTACTCGATCCTGTGGGAAATTGTACGTGCGGATTTTTTCGCTGCGGTCACCTGTGCCGAGCTGGGATGATCTTTGGCCTGCAACCGCTGACCGGTTTTTTTCTTCTTCTAAAACATACAAACGGGCACGAAGTATCTGCATGGCTATTTCGCGGTTTTGGGCCTGAGACCTTTCGGTTTGGGCTTTAACAACAATTCCGGTTGGTTTATGTTTTATGCGAACTGCTGTTGAAACTTTATTGACGTTCTGGCCGCCGTGGCCGCCGGACCGGAAGGCTTCAAATTCAATATCTGCTGGGTTAATGTCAATTTGTGTTTGTTCAACCTCCGGAAGTACAGCAACGGTTGCCGTTGATGTGTGGATGCGTCCTGCGGATTCGGTTTTGGGAACACGCTGAACTCTGTGAACACCGGATTCTAACTTTAATTTGTTCCACGCATTTTTACCTGATATGCGAAAAATAATTTCTTTGATATTTCCTATACCGCCAACGCTAGCGTCCAGTTCCTCAACTTTCCAGTTTTGACTTGCGGCAAACTTTGTGTACATGCGCGAAAGATCGGTAGCAAACAGGCCGGCTTCATCACCGCCGGCTGCTGAGCGAATTTCTAAGATTACAGCAGAAGAGTTATTGTTAGTACTGAGTTTTGAAGACTGAGGACTGAGAGGTTTTTCAAGGGCTGCCTTTTGCTCCTCGAGCTTTCTAATTTCCTCACGGGCCAAATCGGCCATAGATGAATCGGAAGCGGCCAGGTCTTGCGCATCTTTGATTTTAGTCTCTATTTGTGTAATTTGAGCTTTTAAGTAGCTGTTCATACAATTTTAAATTTTTAGTTTTTAATTTTTAAAGAATTGTCAATGTTTTAAATTTTTAAAATTAAATATCTCAATGAAAATTTCAAATTGAAAATTGAAAATTGAAGCGTAGCTATGAGGCTGCCTGCTTTTTGACCAGGTCAAACATTTCTTTTAAGGAATCGGGGCGTTTTCTTTCTTCTTTTTCTGCGACTTTTTCGACCTTTTTCTCTTTGACTTGTTTTGCAGTCTGTTGTTTTTGCTGGAACCTCTCAACACGGCCCAAGGTGTCCACGAACTTCATTTCGCCGGTGAAAAAGGGGTGGCAATTGCTGCAAATTTCGACATGAATTTCTGGTACGGTTGCGCCGGTTGTGAACGTGTTGCCACATACACAAGTTACCTTGGCATCATCAAAGTATTGGGGATGAATATTTTGTTTCATAACCTGCGTATTTTAGCAAATTTGGTCTATTGAAACAAGATTATTAAAGTAAGTCCACAATTCTATCGAGTCCAAAGGAGAACCCTACAGCGGGAATTTGTTTCTTGCTAAACATGCCGATCAAATTATCGTAGCGGCCTCCGGAGCCGATCGTTAAATCAGCAAGGTTTTGGTTTGGTTTAAGCTCGAAGATTGCGCCAGTGTAGTAATCAAGACCGCGAGCCAAGGTCGGATCGAAAACGAAATCGCGATTCTTGTTAAATTTATACTTTTCTTTAAGTAGAGAGAGAATTTTGTTTAGAGTTTCTGTTGGTTTTGAATTTTTAATTTTATACAAGTGATTTTCGATGTCATCTTGGGCTAGCCCTTTTTCTGAAAGTTCTTTTTTGACGCCTGTATCTCCAATTTTATAAAGTTTGTCGATTGCTCTTATTACCGGAGCCGGTGTGTCTTCAAAATTTCTGCGGTCGTTGAGCAGTATTATGGCATCATCAAGGCCAATTTTTCTTACAGCTTGAATCGCTGTCGCGATAATTTTTGCGTCTTCTTCTAGATTATCTGATCCGACAGTGTCGAAATCAAGTTGAGTGAACTCGCGGTATCTGCCGTGTTGCGGATTTTCTCCACGGAATACCTGGCCAACTTGGTATCTGCGAAACGGAAGCGGGGGATTATTTGTTGCCACATATCTTGCCAGGGGTACTGTCAGATCGTAGCGAAGAGCCAAATTGCGACCACCGCGGTCTTTAAATTTATAGATGAGCCTTTCCTCATCTCCATATTTTCCGGTCAGGGTATCTGCAAATTCGACAGTTGGAGTCTCCATGGGTTCAAAGCCTTTATCTTCTAAAACTTCAACAATCTGATTAATTACTCTGCGGCGTTTTTTGGTTAAAGCTGGAGCAATATCGCGAAAACCTTTTGGCGTTGGTGGAGCTTTTTGCATATATTAATGATAACAGAGCAGCGGCCTGTTATGGGAGTAAATAGATTAAATCAACTATTTTCTGATCTTTATCCGTATGGAAAATGACAAAAGATTTTTTGTCCTTTTTGATTTCGTCCTGTTTTGTGCTCTGGCTGTCTTTAGAAATTTGAGAGTCTTTAGAAATGCTAAGGTCAATTATTTGGTTGTCTTGTTCGACTCTGGCACTGAAAAGGTTATTCTTAACAGAAGATAGTAGTTTTACTATTTGAATGTCTTTGCTAATCTGGGGTTTATTCTCTCTGAAAATATCAATACTTTGGGCACTAATTTCGTCGTTTGAGTTGTTGTCACCTAACACCGCAAGGAAATCTCCTACTCTTATACTTTGGTTGTCTTTAGATTTAGTGCCTGGAGCAGGAGAGGGGTAATTAACTTTTGTTGTTTTTTCCTGGCTGACTTTCTTTTCGCCTGAATCTGTGCTTAAGGTGATTACTTTTTGAAAAATGTTCTTGACTAGTCCTGCTGTAACAGTTTTGGCAGAAGTCGGATTCTTTGTGCTCTTTACATATAGCACGATTTTTTTGTCGACTCTTTTTTCTAAATCGTTGGTAAAAGCGGAAACCTGAATAAGATTCAGGCCGTTTTCCAGTTTCGCGTCCTGCTGCAGGAGCCCAGCAGCATCTGTTTTTGCAACATGCGCAAATGAGTTTGAGAATATCGCTACATAAATACCCGGAGTGGTCTTAATTGTGAGTGTTGCATCTGGACTGTCAAGGATTTTTCCATTCTCGGGACTTGCCGAAATTGTTATATCTTCCTGTTTAGTTTCGACAATCTGGTTTTGGGGGCTGGGTTTTTGCGACGGTTCACTTATGCCTTTTGGTTGTCTTTGCCAAAGCCAGTAGATAAAAGCCAAAAGGCCCAAAACGATTAGAAGAGAAATAATAATCTTAATCGGTTTTTTCATCCTCAGACTATTTTAAGGCCTAAGTCCCTTAAGGCGTCAAGGGTTGTAGAAATTCCGTTGACAGGCTTATACATTTTTATGTTATTATCATGAAGCCCTTCGCTTCGTTCAGGGTAAATCCTTTGAATAGGAATTCTCTGGGTAAACCCTTCGAGTTAAGACTCTCTGGGTAAACCCTTCGAGTTAAGACTCTCTGGGTAAACCCTTCGAGTTAAGACTCTCTGGGTAAACCCTTCGAGTTAAGACTCTCTGGGTAAACCCTTCGAGAAAAGCAACTTATGGTAGATATTTGGTGGTATGGACAAGCGTGTTTCAGAATAAAAGGCAAAGGCTCATCTGTAGTTATTGATCCCTACAACTCTGAGTTTACAGGTCTTAAACCTTTAAAAATTGAAGGCGATATAGTTTGTGTAACACACGATCACAAGGACCACAATGAAGCGGACATTGTAAAGGGTATCGACGGGCGGCGCCCGTTTGCTATTAAAGGCCCGGGTGAATATGAAATTTCCGGGGTTAATATTGTAGGAATTAGCAGTTTTCATGATGACAAACAGGGGGTAGAGCGAGGCACAAATACAATTTACCTTATTAATATTGACGAGGTTAATATTGTACACCTTGGAGATTTGGGTCAGAAAAAGCTGACGCAGGAGCAAATCGAGGAATTATCGGTCTGTGATGTTTTAATGATTCCAGTTGGAGGAGTTTATACAATTGAGGCAAAAGATGCCCCTGATATTATTGCTCAACTTGAACCTAAAATAATTATACCGATGCATTATAAAATTGCTAACTTAAAGTTTGATTTAGCGCCGGTTGATAATTTTTTGAAGGTAATGGGCAAAGAAAAAGTTGAAGTGGCACAAAAGCTTTCGGTCAGCCAAGAAAGACTACCGGAGGAACCGGAAGTAGTGGTTCTGGAGAGACAACAATGAAAATTTCAAATTATTAGCATGGCTAGAGATACAACAGGTAAAGTACCCCCGCAGGATCTGGATGCCGAAAAGTCGATAATCGGTGCAGTACTTCTTGATAGTGACTCTCTTGTTTCTATAGTCCAAACGATAAAACCAGACCATTTTTATAAAGAGGCACATACGCATATTATGCGGGCAATTATAGAGCTTTATGAAAAGCGGGATCCTATTGACTTAATTACCCTAACGGCCCAGCTTAAAAAGGATGGTAAATTTGATAAAGTCGGGGGGGCTGCCTATCTTTCTGAACTGGCATCAGGAGTACCAACAGCTGCCAACATTACCCAATATGCGCAAATTATCCGCGACCACTATGTTAAAAGGCAGCTGATTACGACAAGCGCCAAGATGACGGTAGCTGCACATGAAGAAAAGGGGGATGTGAGGGAGCTTTTGGATGAGGCGGAGCAGGCAGTTTTTGCCCTCTCGCAGGAACAGTTGCGACAAAACTTTATTCCTTTACGCGATGCGCTGGCGGAAAGTTTTGACAGGTTAGATGAACTTCACAGAAAAAGCGGGGGGCTTCGCGGTGTTCCCACAGGCTTTTGGGAGCTAGATGGTAAGTTAGCCGGAATGCAGGATTCCAACCTTTTGATTCTGGCTTCACGTCCGGGTCAGGGGAAAACATCTTTAGCCCTTAACATTGCTGCTCATGTTGCAGTAAACGAAGGATTGCCTGTTGGTATTTTTTCTCTGGAAATGAGCAAAGAGGAGCTGGTAGACAGGCTCTTGGTATCCCAAAGCGAAGTTGATGCATGGAGACTTAAGACTGGAAAGCTTGATGATACGGACTTTGACAGGTTGCAGGAGGCGATGGGGGTGCTTGCTGATGCACCGCTTTTTATCGACGACACGCCGGCTGCCAATTTGATGGAAATCCGAACCAAAGCGAGACGTCTTCAGGTAGAAAACGGACTGGCGTTTATTGTTGTTGACTATCTGCAGCTTATTCACGGCAGGAATCTGGAAAACAGGGTTCAGGAAGTTTCGGAAATTTCCCAAAGCTTAAAGAATCTGGCGAGGGAACTTAAGATTCCGGTAATGGCATGTTCCCAGCTTTCGCGGGCGGTTGAGCAAAGAGGAACAAAGCGGCCGCAGCTTGCGGATCTTCGCGAATCAGGCGCAATTGAGCAGGATGCTGACGTGGTCATGTTTATCTGGCGGCCGGATCCGGAAAATATAGAACAGGTTAAACTTGATATTCAAAAACACAGAAACGGACCAACAGGGGAGATTGATTTGACCTTTAAAGCAAACAGGGTGAAATTCTACGGGACTGATAAGCAAAGAAAGCAATCAATGCCAGAACCCGTACCGCAAGTAGCTGCAGAAGTCTAAATTCTTCTTCAGTAAACCTCAGGGCGAACAGGGCAAGCCCACGTTGGTGGGCTTAGAGGTTCCAAAATGGAACACCATAGAAGCCTACTTGATCAGAGTATATGATACTTTCAATCAAGTTGGGCTTCAAGTTGCTGCATAGGCTTTACTTATTTGAATCTCAGGACTGTCTTCAAATGGCCTAGGAGCGCTTTCTGGTATGAAAATAAAGGATCTTACTTTCGAGTCATTTCTACCGGTGACAATAATCGTTTCGCTAGGATCACCTAAGCCTCCTTGCATCACAAGCCGTTGATCAGCATAAAATTCGAAAATCCTATAAAATTCGTTAATTACTTTTGTATCGAGTTTGAAATCAGTGTAATTGACAACTTCTGTGGGAACTTCAGAGCCTGCATATTCTGGATCTATATAGACAAATTCTTTAGCGTCTATACCAAGTTTTTTAAATTCTGGGTACAACGATTCGAAAAGTACTTCCGATTCGGGGTTCTGTACTACTGTTCTTTCAATGGCTTGAGGGGTTCCAGCCGCTTCATGGTGGCCTTCGGTGCACGCTTGGCCTAGTGGTAAAAGAATAGCGCCGGCTGTTATAAACCTTGCTGTGCGGCTTTTGACGAGCCTAACTAAGTTTTCCTTCATAATTTTAGCGAATTATAGACGAAAATGGCCACTAAGTCAACTATAGGTCTGTGTGCCGAAGGTGGGAGTTCCTTCGATAAGCGAAGCTTGCGTGCTTACGCTTTTATACTCAGGATAAACTCACTTGTTGTGGCCAAGGAGAGATTCGAACCCTTCGCTGCGCTCAGGGTAAACTCTCACCGGGTGTGGGCAAGGTGGGAGTCGAACCCACATGATCTTGCGATCATAGCTTTTTGAGAGCTACGCGTCTGCCAGTTCCGCCACTTGCCCTTATTTTGCCTCTGAACGTTTTAGTTTGCTATCGCTCACGTTTTTTGCGCACGCGCTAAAAAGGATACATACCTGTCTGCCGTTCCATCACCTGGCCGATTCGTGTTTAGCTTGTAAAAATAGCCTGATTATTATATCATTTCTCCTATCATGACAATCCAAGAAATTTTTGATCTGGCGATAAAAATGGGGATGGACGCTGATCCGCGCGGAAAAGACGGGTTAAGGCGATATTTAGACCGTCAGAAAAAAGTTTTTGAAGAATTGCCGAAGTCCAAAAAAGAATTTTTTGATACGGAAAATTTAACAAATCCCTACACAGATACCAGAGTCCTTTATGGGGACGGTAAAAAGCAAATCAAAAAGGTGATGGCTGGCATTGATATGGATACTGGTGAGATAGTTTTAGCAGATAGATTAAATGAAAAAGGGGCGAAAATTGATTTGGTGATTGCCCATCATCCTGAAGGTGGCGCCTTGGCATCACTGGACGAGGTAATGGACTTACAGGTGGATCTTTTAGCTTATTACGGTGTTCCAATAAATGTGGCTGAAGGGCTGATGAGTGAAAAAATGTCAGAAATCAAGCGAAAAATTGGGCCAATCAACCACTACCAGTCTGTTGATGCTGCAAGACTTTTGGATATTCCGTTTATGTGTATCCATACGGTTTGGGACAATATCGGTTGGAATTTTATGCAGAAGATTTTTGAGAAGAGGGAGCATGAGACGGTTGGTGATGTGATGAGGCTTCTCAACGATATTCCCGAGTACAAACAAGCAATAAAGTACAAGTCTGGACCAATGATTATTGTTGGTAGTGAGAAAAACCGGGCCGGTAAAGTTGCAGTCGCGGGGTTTACAGGAGGAACAGATCCTGGGGAAGGGATTTACGAGCGTTTATCCCAGGCAGGCGTGGGAACAATAATTTCTATGCACGCTCCGGAAGAGCATAGAAATGAGGCGAAAAAACATCACATCAACATGATTATTGCCGGACACATGGTTTCCGATTCAATCGGCGCCAATTTGTTCTTGGATGAGCTTGAGAAAAAGGGCGTTAAAGTTGTTCCTGCTTCTGGGCTGATTCGGGTCAGCCGAACAAGATCAAAGATCAAAATGCAAAATGACAATACAAAGTTTAAAAATAGATAGATTATGGAACAAGTAAGAGCAAGACAGGAGATAGTCGTCCATGTCAACAATGGTACTATGGGCGATCAAGCAGAGAGGTGGGGTAGAGTCAAGGAGGAAGCAAACATTTCCTTGAAGATAGCAGAGTTACTAGATAGAGGCGAAGTGCCTTATGTTGTTAAAAAAGAAGATGGATATATTCTTCAGTACGATCCTGTAGAAGGGGTTGCTACTGCTAGTATCGGAACATTTCCTAGCAGAGCTTCCTTGGAAAGAGTTCTCGAGAGCTTTTCTTTTTTAGGCGCGGCTAAATTGGCAATAAGAGATCTAGATAACGGTCTGGGTAATCGTATAGCTATAAAAGCTTCTTTATAGATTATAGGTTCGCTAAACAAATTTATGATTTCCGTTACAGATTTACGTACAGGTACAGTCTTCGAAGACCAAAATCAGTACTTTCTGGTGCTTTCGTACGAGCACATTAAGATGGGCAGGGGAGGCGGTACGGTTCGGGTAAAGGTTAAAAATTTGGCAACAGGGGCAACTGTCGAAAAAACTTTTAATACAGGTAGCAGGGTTCAGGAAGCAGATTTAGTTCGCAAAAAAGTCCAGTATTTATATTCTGACAGCAAGGTACATGTAATTAACATGCAAACTTATGAGCAAGAGGAGATTGATAAGAAAATGGTTGAGGATGTGGTCAAATTCCTGAAGGAGGGTATGGAAATAACTCTGGCGATTGTTGATGATAAACCACTATTTGTAGAAATCCCCAAAATAGTAGACTACAAAGTCAGCCAAACTGGCGGTTCTGCGCGCGGCAACACAGTCGGTGCTAGCTACAAAGATGCAGTTCTGGAAAACGGTTTGGTAGTTAAAGTCCCGCTTTTTATTAAAAATGGTGAGGTAATTCGTGTTGACAGTCGATCTGGCAATTACGTTGAGCGGGCAAAGTAGTCAGGGTAACGGGATTAGTCTGGCAGTTGCCAAAGCCTGGCCGATGCTTGTCGGATAAATTGCGTAGATTACCATTGTTCCTACAGTTACTACTTGTGTAACTAGTCCCCATGGAAGCTGTAGTCTGCTTTGCAGTTTATGACCCAAATAGTCCATCCATGAAAATGGTGGAATTTTAAAACCAAACATCCAGCTTGGTGCCTCCAGCCAGTCGGGAAGTTGTGCCGAAATAACCATTACAAAAAGATAGGTTGGATCAACTAAATTCCTGAAAATCAGAAATACAAGGGCAAAGCCCAAAAGCACGTCCAGTGTTGCTTCAAGCTTAAGCCTTAATGGTGACTTGTTTTTATGATTAGTGCCAGCGTCCCAATGGGGAACTAGGTCGGCTGCAAAATGTGAGAGAATTGCAAGTGGTATTCCAACATAAGGGTTGGTGATTTTGGCGGCGATCGATGCGCCAATTAAAGCATGTGCAGTTGCGGTCATAGTGCTTTGACCAAAATAAAAGCCAGAATCGGCTTAGCTTGGTCAATCAAGATAGCGGTACGTAATACTATAGCACAATTGCAGTTAACGGGACAAGAAAAGCATATATGTTAAAATCAAACTCAAAGTGAACTTTTTAAAGATAATATCTAATTGGCAATTTCCGGTAACCATTATTTTTGCAGGTTTTCTGGCGCTTTTTTTGTATTTTCGCTCCGGCCGGCGCGAGCTTTTTGCCAGAGAAACGTTGTTTGATTTCGTCTTTGTTGCGATTTTAGGCGCTCTTGTTTTTGGCAGGCTTTTTGATTTTTTAATTAGAGCTGATTTTTACGGATGGTCTTTCAGAAAGCTTGTTTTTTTTAACGCGTATTCAGGTTTTGACATCTGGGGAGCTCTTTCGGGAGGAATTCTAGCTGGGGCGCTGTTTTTAAGAAGATCAAATCCGGGCAAATTCTGGGTTGTTTTCGATCTGTTGGCAGCGCCGGTTAGCCTTGCGGCAAGTCTTGTATCTTTGGTGCTCTTTTTTAGTAATCAGAAGCTAATTTATCTGTTTTTAGGTATTGGCTACTTTATTATTTTTTGGCTTTTAAAAAGGATCGAAAAAATAAAGCGGCACCCCGGTTTTTTTATCTCTTTTTTTGTAGTCTTTGTATCTATTTTAAATTTAGTTCTTTATCCTGCCAAGACTGAGGGCAGGTTGCTATTTGGTCTTGTTTCATATAATTTGCTGCTGCCATCTTTTTATCTAGTTATTTTTGCCATTTTATGGCTATTTTTGTCCAAAAGAAAAGTACAGAACGATTTCAAATGGTTTTTTGCCCAGTTGCTGCTTTTAATATTTAAATTAAAGGAGATGTTAACTTCGGTGAATGATGCGAACAGGCTGGCTAAAACTATTATCATGTTGCCTCTGTCTATTTCAAAATCTATCTATTATCTAGTATTATTAGTAGGTCGGGAAATTTATGCAAGTATACTTGATTTTGTGAAGGCACTGGGGATTACAAAATGAAAATTATTAATATTAAAAAAATTGCTGCCACCATTCAAAAACAGAGACAGACTGTTTTGGTTAAAATCAGAAGACTCAAGAGAGAGGATCCTTTTACTACGGAGGACAGGTCGATTATCGTAGATGCTGGAACCGATGCCTTGGATCTTTTTGGACATGAGAGAGTAGTTGTTCTGGAGGGCAGGTTAAAAAATGATCTCCACGAGATTGAAGCTGCTCTTAAAAAGATAAAAAGCGGTACATACGGGATTTGTGAGCGCTGCAAAAAACCGATTGCTCCAGCAAGGCTGGAGGTAAAACCGCAGGCGGTTTATTGCTTAAAGTGCGAACAGGAAATTGAGAAAAAGAAAAGGTGAAAGAGAGCCGTCTTGCTCCTCTTATAATATTTTTCATAATCCTTTTTGATCAGACGTCAAAATACAAAATGGCTGTTTCAGCGTGCAACAGAGGGATAGCCTTTGGGGTTAGCGAAAGCGCGATTTTAATTTCCGTTATTGTACTTTTGGTCATTTTCATAATTATTTTAAGAGCAAAAAAACAAATTGAACGAATTGGTTTTTTAATAATCTTTGCTGGAGGGCTATCTAATTTGCTTGATAGATTGGTTGTGGGGTGCGTCAGGGATTTTGTAAAAATCGGATCTTTTCCCACTTTTAATTTTGCAGACCTGGCTATTACAATTGGAGTTTGCATTCTGCTATGGGGTCTTTTTTCTAAAAGTTTTGACTCAGGTGATGAAGTATGAAAATCATTTTCGAAAATGACCAGTTTTTGGTTATTGATAAACCCTCGGGGCTTATTGTCAACAGGTCCGAAACAATTCAGGAGGAAACTCTACAGGACCAGATTTCAAAATACTTAAACCTTGGCAATAATAATTTAGGGATTGGGGATAGAGCAGGAATTGTCCATCGGCTTGATAAGGAAACATCTGGACTTCTGGTTATTGCCAAAACGGAAACTTCTTTTGAGAATTTGCAAAATCAGTTTGTCCAACGACAGGTTAAAAAGAAGTATCTGGCTCTGGTGCATGGAAAAGTAGCCAAGGATCATGGGTCAATAGAGGTAAGTCTTCAGCGAGTTGGGAAATTCGGCAAATTCGGTGTTTTGAAAAATAGGCAAACAGGCGGACGTGAATCGACAACAGAATACGATCTTATCAAACAGTTGAGGTTTGACGATAGACAATTCGAAAGACTATTACTCAAGAATATTTCCAAATCTCGAATAAACTATTTAAACGTTAACGCGCACGATTATTCTTTCCTTAAAGTCTTGCCAAAAACTGGTAGAACACATCAGATTAGAGTTGTTTTAAAGCACATTGGTCATCCTATTGTTTCAGATTTAATATACGCGCCTAACAAACTGTTAAAATTTGATCTTGCCTGGTGTCCGAGGCTTTTTTTACATGCCGCTCGTCTTGAATTTCGTGATTCGGGGTCCGGCAAAATTGTCAGTTTTGAATCCCGCTTGCCAAACGATTTGAAAAATGCCATGCTGAATCTACTAGAAACTAGAAACTAGAAACTAGAAACTAGAAACTAGAAACTAGAAACTAGAAACTAGAAACTAGAAACTAGAAACTAGAAACTGCCATGCCCCATCTTTTTTTACAGCTGGCTACAGTTCTGGCGCTGGCTACTGGCTTAGGAATTATTGCCAGAACACTACGACAGCCTCTGATTCTGGCATACATTTTTGCCGGAATTGTAATCTCATATCTTGGGATCCTAAAAGTGGTTGAGAGCAATTTCTTGGAACTTCTCTCCAATTTTGGTATAGCCTTTTTGCTGTTTTTGGTTGGAATTGAACTTAAGATTGATGATCTGAAGTCTGTAGGCAAAGCTGCAGTTTTTACTGGCCTTGGACAAATTATCTTTACTGCACTTATCGGCTATGTGCTGATTTTGGGTCTGGGCTTTTCGGTTGTTTCCGCATTGTACATCGCAACAGCTCTGACTTTTTCTTCAACCGTTATTATTATAAAGTTACTTTCAGAGAAAAATGAGCTGCAATCTTTGTATGGGAAAATAACCGTCGGGTTTTTGCTGGTGCAGGATTTTGTGGCGATTCTGGCACTTATGGTTTTATCGGGGTTTAGCAGCGGGCAAGTGCCATCTGCGGCAGGTTTGATCCTTATAATTTTTAAGGGTGCTCTCTTGTCCGGTTTCACCTGGGCTGCGGTGAGATTTGGGTTGCTCAACTTATTTAGGATGGCCTCAGTTTCTGTTGAACTTTTGTTTGTTGCGGCTATTGCCTGGGCGTTTTTGCTTTCGGCTGTTGCCGAGCAGATGGGGTTTTCGGTGGCAATCGGTGCTTTTCTGGCAGGAGTTGCCGTTGCATCTTCGCCATACAGGACTCAGATTTCAGCAAGAGTAAAGCCGCTTCGCGATTTTTTTCTGATAATATTTTTTATACTGCTCGGATCCTCTCTGTCATTTGCTTCTGGTGCGATTCAGCTCACTAACGTTGTTATTCTCTCTATGTTTATTTTGATAGGTAATCCGCTGATTGTGATTGCCATCATGATGTCGATGGGATTTCGTAACAGAACATCGTTTTTAGCATCGATTACTGTTGCCCAGATTTCGGAGTTCTCGCTAATTTTGATGTCGGTTGGTAAGGGATTGGGTCACGTATCAGCAAGCGATGTATCCCTGGTTGCTGCTGTTGGAATTGTGACGATAACGCTTTCGTCATATCTTATCTTATACGGAGACAAAATTTATCGTATGTTACAGAAACCAATGGCTCAGCTTTTTGCTGAAAAAGCCAACGACCCGTATGTTACTAACAAGGAAATCCTGAAGGGGCACGCCATACTGGTGGGGGCAGAACAAATGGGTTGGGATATTTTACAGTTTTTAAAAGGGAAATTCACGGATAGAAGCCAAATACTGGTAGTGGATTTCAATCCTGATGTTTATAAAAGCGTGAGAGCAGCAGGATTCAATGCCGTATTTGGTGATATTACAGATCCAGAACTGCTTGAGGAGCTGACGATTGAACGCTCTAAATTAATTGTGATCACTGATCCGGATTTTGAGGATGCAATTCACTTGATAAAATTTGCAAAGGATAAAAATTTTAAAGGTCCAATAATTGCGACAGTTTATTGGTCGCATGATGCTGTAAGACTTTATGAAGCGGGTTGCGACTATGTGGTTGTTCCTGAAGAAGTTGGCGGTAAGCATCTATCGCGTTTTTTGGCAGAAAACTGGGAAGATCTGGCAAGAATTAAAAAGGGGAAAAGCAAGCATTTTGAAGAGTTGATGGGCAAGAGAATTTTTTAAGGTAAAAGTTCTGTTTGTTTGTGAGCTTTTGCTCTGATAGAATTTAGTTAGAGGAGGAAACTATATTAGCAGATCGCTTTGGCACCCTTCGGTCATGCCAATAGCGCTCCTCTGATATAAAAACATATATGGGTAATTTTGGAGGTTTTTATAAAGGTGATAAAAAGAAGCCAAAGAAGTTGAAGCTTGAGAAGCAAGCTTTAAAGATAAAGAGGCTTGCGACTTTGCCACAGGTTGAAATAATTAGCCGAAAAGGCAAGTAGGTTGGATTTGGGATGGATTAGACTTAGGGCTTCAATTATGTAGCTTGCGCGTGTTGTTTTCCTTATAGGATGAGATATAGCTCTTCATGGAAGCAACATCAGGCAAAAGAAAACAGAAAAAGTATCTTTTCAGTTTTCTTGACGATAGTTCTTCTGTTTGCCATTGCCAGCGGGTTTTCAAAAGGGTTTTCGCTTACTTCAAAAATTAAGAGCGGGAAGTGGGATGGAGCGAGTCCGTTTACAATTGCGATGGGTGGTCCGAAACCAGCGGTTTTTATCTATCAGCCCGATTCAAAAGAAATAGCAGTACTTTCGGTAAGCGGGGAAACACTGTATGAAGGTGGGAATAGTTCTAATCCTCTTGAAAAAATTTCCGATGCGAGTGCCCAAAAAACTGCCGAGACACTATCAAAAACATTTGGTGCAAAAATCGACAACTATATCAACATCCCCGATACTTTGGACGAGGGTAAGTCAAAAGAGATGTTTAAAAATTTTGCCTCTTTGACAACACCTGTGTCAATCTTAATAAGAGGGAAGGATGATGAGATAAAGAGTACTAACATTACCCGATTGGATTCACTAAGGTTGTGGTGGAAGGTTAAAGGTCTTGGTGTAAAAGATGTACAGTTTACTGATTTAGCTCTTTTAGTAGAAGAAATTATAGATGCATCTGGGCAAAAGGTATTAGGTGTGGATACCTTAAGTCTCAACAGGCAAATCGCACAATATCTTCAAGATTCAAAATTAACCGGTGAAAACATTAATATAACTATCAAGAATGGAACGGGTGTGCCCGGGGCTGCGCGCCTTGCAGCAAGCTTTGCGACAAGTGTCGGAGCAAAAGTTGTAGATGTCAAAGATGAAAAAGCAGTAAATAATAAAACCAGTATTGTCGCAAATGAAAAAAGTTTTACGTCCTCTTATTTGGCAAAAATGTTTAATTGTGATATAAATGTCGCGCAAAATGATACGGGTATTGGCGAAATTACATTAGATTTGGGTCAGGATTTTGCAGAATACTGGTTTAAATGATTTTTATACTTTTGGCAATAATTATTTTGGTTGTTTCATTTGTAATTGCTTTTGTTTCACTGGTACGCGAACAGAGCAAGTTTGAGCGAGAGATCGACTTTCAGGAAGAGGAAGAGACTGAGCATACACCCCAAGGGAAGATCCAGGCACATTTGCAGGAAAAGGAACCGCAACCGGATGTGGTACCTGGAATACAAAGTTATGTGACAAGTGGCGAGTTGCTCAATAAACCGACAAGAGAAATACCACAAGATTTGAAAGGGTCTTATCGGGCATCAGATGCCGAAGAGCTTTTTCCCTGGCTTAGCGCTCAGCAACAAGAACCGGATTTGCCGCAGGATCTGAAGGCAAAAAGGATGATAGATGAAATCAAACAGGAGATTGCCAAAAAAGTTGAAGAAAATCAATTTAAGCAGAGTCAAGATGAAACGGAATATGCAAGTGAAGAGCGCCTAAGAGGAGAATTTTCCTTGGCTGAGCACAGAGAAGAGTGATTCAGGCAGAAGCCCAACTTTTTTCTTCCTGCAGACTACCAGCCGAAAAAGAAGGCTGATTTACAAATTTCTGAGAACGTAAAACTTCTCTTATAAAAACGGTCAGGCTTTTCGTGGTCGCGTACTTTACGTAGATTTCGTATACATTGCCGCCTTCTATATAGTATAGAAGTTTGTGGGCTAGGTCGTCCGGAAGGGCACCTAGGTACGTACCTTCGCTGTTGACTACGCAAATCCCGTGTCTTTTTAGATTAAATTCCACTTTGTCGCCACAACTTAGTCTTGCAAGAACAAACGGAGGAGCCAAGTTCAAAAGGCTGATGATTTTGGTTTTGCCAGGTTCAAAGAGGAAAATGTCGGAAAGTTTTTGGCTGCCTGCTATTTGTTGGATGTTGTTATTTGTATTGGTAGGTGAAGTTGCATATCCATTCGTTTTGCCGTCTACTTTCTCAATTTTGGAAAGTTTTTCAAAATTCTTTTTGGCGATAATGTTATAGGGGTCAATCTCCAGAACCTTCTTATAAGTTTTAAGGGCTTTTGCCGGTTGATTACAGCATGCCTGTGCACGAGCAAGCCGATTTAAGGCTTCTACATCATTTTGGGCTGCTTGCACAATCTTCTGGTTGATTTTGCTGGCCTCGATCCAATCGTAGGTGAGGGCTGCCTCAATGGCAAAGCTTTTAAGGGTTTCCAGACTGGTTTCGTTCTTCCAAGTTTTATAATCTTGTGCAATCATGAAATTAACAATAGATTAAGCATGATATCTAGTCAATGAGTGAAAATTTTGATACATTTTTGAAGAAAATGAGTACTCAAATTGCTCATAAGAAGTTTTTGGATTTTTAACAACTTCTAATATATAATTCAAAGTTAACATGTCAGGTCACAGTAAATGGTCAACCATCAAAAGACAGAAGGGCGCAAACGATGCCAAACGCGGGCAAGTTTTTACCAAGCTTGCAGGGGCAATCACGATTGCGACAAAGGAAGGCGGCGGAGGTGATCCTGCTTCCAACTTCAAGCTGCGGCTGGCGATGGATCAGGCTAAGCTTGCCAATATGCCCAAGGAAAACATTGAGCGGGCAATTGAGAGGGGTCTTGGGAGAGCTGGTGGCGCGACTTTTGAAACTGTGACTTACGAGGGATTCGCGCCCGGTAAGGTAGCACTCGTTGTTGAAGTTGCGACAGATAACCGCAATCGTATAACTCCCCAGGTGCGCGGTGCAATTGAGAAGGCAGGGGGGACATTTGCTTCACCCGGGGCGGTTTCTTGGATGTTTAAAGAACAGGGCCTTGTGACAGTTGCCAAAGGTGCAAAAACATTTGACGAGATTTTCGAAGTAGCGGTGGAAGTGGGGGCGGAGGATGTTGAGGATGCAGGCGATGCTGTTGAGGTTTTTACAAAACCCGTTGAAGTTGAAAAGATTAAAAACGCTATGATTGCAAAAGGTTTAACTGTACAATCAGCCGAGATTTTCAAAAAGCCGACGACGGTACAGGCTGTCAGAGACGCAGACATGGTCAAAAAGGTTTTGGGGCTAATTGAGAAATTGGAAGGTCTTGATGATGTTCAAAAAGTCTACGCCAATTTTGACATTGCAGATGAAATGTTATCAAAAGCGCAAATTTAATACCCCATAGCATAGTTGTAATCAGGATCTTAAAATAGTATAATCTACGGCTATGGAAAGATATAGAAGCCAACCAGAAGCAGCCCCGAATCTAAATCGCTATCCTTATGCGTACCCTATTACATATAGATTTATAATGGCTGCAATCAGGGAAGGTGCTCATCGCAAGCTTCCCAAAAAGCTCCAGCGCTATAAAAACGGATGGGACAGATGGGTTAAAAAAAGAAATATTGCATTCATCTACTTTTCCTCTCCTGCAGTAGAGGATGAGGTTGGTTACATGTATGGTTATGGAATGAATTCAAGAAGTATTGAACCTAATAGACGTGCAGCTGTTAGCGACCATGTCAAGACATTTATAGAGATGCTTAGAGAAAATTGTTCCCCCAGACTTCAGAGTATATTTCCCCTAGATGAGGTTCTTCTTCATAAGCCGCAAACGTTGATTAGTTTGCAACGAAGAGCAAATGCCATAAGTATTGCACGAAGACGCAGTTGCTAGAACTAATCTTCATTATTTAATGTAGTCAATGCAATAAAGAAAGAAGTTAAGAAAGCGTAATCGGTCTACAAATCCATCCTAAATTCCAACCCCCATTTTTTGAAGCCCAGTTTTTCGTAGAACTTGTGGGCGTCGGGGCGATCTTTCCCTGACGTAAAGATCATTTTGTAGCAGTTTTTGCCTCTGGCAATTTCTATGCATTTTTCAAAAAGAGCGGTACCGATGCCATGGGCGCGGTGAGACTTATCGACGACGAGACCTTCAAGCAATGCATAAGGGCGGGCGCGGAGGGCAACTTCTATATAATAGATGGTTGCTGTTGCAACAGCCTTGTCGTCTTGCCTGGCAACTAGAACGTCGCAGCTCTGATCTTTCAGCTGATCTTGTAGTCTACTGGCAGCGTTTTCGGCAATTTGATCGACGCGATAGATCTGGGATTGTAGCGCCAGAATTGCGTTAATGTCTTCCGGTGTCGCTTTGGTTATTTGCATGCTAAAATTATAACTCATCAAGGTGAAACTCTACGAATTTGAAGGGCATAAAATTTTGGCGAAAGGGGGAATTGGCGCACCCTTTTTTGTTGTTTGCGAAAATCTGGAGGAGGTTAACCAGGGGCGAAAACGCTTTAAATTTCCAATAGTTGCCAAGGTACAGGTTTTATCGGGAAAACGGGGTAAAGGCGGAGGAATCAAAATCTGCGTGAGTGAAAAACAGTTAACAGATTTTTGCAAAAAAATGTTTGGAGAAGATTTCGCAGGAGAAAAAGTCAGGTTTATTAGTTTGGCGCAAAAAGTTGATATTGAAAAAGAACTGTACGCTTCAATCACTTATGATACGGTTTTGCGTTTGCCTTTCTTGCTTTTTAGCGCGCAGGGTGGAGTAGGTATTGAAGAAGTTGGAACAAATAACAGCGAGATGATAGCAAGAGTCGATATTGACCCAATGGGCGGTCTTAGCCAAAAAGATTTGAAAAAAGTAGTAGGAAGGGATGCAAAACTTGGCGATTTTTTAGTTAGGCTTTGGGACGTGTTTGTGCGCTATGACTGCAGGCTTTTGGAGGTTAATCCAATTGGTAAGGTGAAACAAAGTGTCATCCTGGAGGGAGTGAAACGACCGATAGGATCTAAAATGACGGCCAGACGAATAGATTCTATCGTCTCGCTCCAGAATGACATATACGTTGCTATCGATGCCAAGGTGATTTTGGATGACAACGGTTTGGCAAGGCATAGGGATTTGGACATTTTGCCCAAAGGGGCTGGAGGTGCTATTCCCACAAAACGCGAGATAGACGCCAAAAAAATCGATGAAGAAGACTATCGGGGTTCTGCCGGCTCAACTTTTATTGAGTTTGACGGTGATATAGCAATTCTTGCATCGGGCGGGGGAGCGTCGCTTCTTGTGATGGATACAGTGGTTGATGCCGGGGGAAGATGTGCCAACTACACTGAGTATTCCGGAAATCCGCCAGGTGACAAGGTTGAGAAGCTGACGCAAATTACCTTGTCGCGGGAGGGCTTAAGCGGATGTCTGGTTGCAGGAGCCGTTGCCAATTTTACGGATATTTATGAGACATTATCCGGTTTTGCCAGGGGATTAAAAAAGATCAGACCAAAACCAACATATCCAATAGTCATTCGACGCGGTGGACCAAGGCAAAAGGAGGCATATGAGATGCTTAATAAACTGGCGAAAGATGAGGGCTTTGATATCCATTTGTTTGGGCCCGAGACACCGATTTCTGTTGCCTGCAAAAAGATGGTCTCTTTGTCTCAAGAGTACAAAAAGAGACTTAAGAAATAAGATTTAGATCAATCATGGCGATATTAGTTAATAGGGAAACCCGTATTTTAATTCAAGGAATTACCGGAAGATCCGGTGTGCAAGTTACGGGCGAACTTTTGGACTTTGGAATGCGAGTGGTTGCCGGTGTGACGCCGCGTAGAGGAGGGCAGGAGGTTGACAGTGTGCCGGTTTTTAATTCGGTAAAAGAGGCAATTGGCGCAGTTGGCGAAATTGATGTTGCGATGGTTTATGTACCGCCACTTTTAGCACGCGATGCTGCGATGGAGGCAATTGAAAATAAGGTGCCTCTTGTTCATATTTTTGTCGAAAAGATTCCGGTTTTTGATGTAGCACAGATTTTGGCTTGTGCAAAGCGGAATTCGATAAGGGTTTTAGGACCGGCGTCTGTTGGAGCGATATCGCCGGGAGCAGGCAAAATCGGTTCTATCGGTGGACCAAACCCTAATGCGGTATTTTCAAAAGGACAAATCGGTGTTATTTCAAAATCCGGTGGGATGTGCAGTGAGCTTGCTCTTTTAATATCCAATGCAGGCTTTGGACAATCAACGGTTGTTGGGGTCGGCGGTGATTTATTAACGGGAACCAGTTTTGCGGATTTACTTGAAATGTTTGAAGACGATAGCCAGACAAGAGTAGTTGTAGCTTTTGGTGAAGTCGGGGGGTCCGCAGAAGTTGAGGCTGCAAAGTTGATTAAAGATAAGAAATTCACGAAACCTTTTATTGTGTATTTGGCAGGTAAATTTGCCGAAAAACTGCCTAAGGACACGGCCTTGGGGCATGCCGGTGCGATTGTGGGACTTGAGGCGACAATGGAGCAAAAGATTAAAGTTCTAAAAGATGCCGGCGCAATCGTTGCTGAAAATTTTGAGGATATCCCAAAACATATAAAGAAGGTGTTATAATCCCACTTGTAAATCATGGCGCTTGAAAGAGTACGAAAATACGAACTTAGAGAAAGACAGCTCGAGTTAGGAGCTGTGCGTTTTTATGAGTTGGCTCATGCGCTGCTTTTAAATGAAGGAAACGAGTATACAAAAACTATTTCAGGATCATATTTAAGGCCAGTTCCTGGGTCCGGTCAGGGTGGACCCTTAGAGGCTGAATGCTGGAATCACGATATTCCATATCTAGTTTTTGCTGCTAGGGTAAGCGATGAAAGTGGCAATGTCTCAGTAGTCTTAGCTTCTGTTTCGGAGAACAGGGGAGCCTTTCATAAAAGTTCCAGAAAAATTTCAGGCGATGATTTGTATGGACCAACTAACAGAGATTGTAGTCGCTTTGAGCTGTATGTAGTCAATGGAGAATTCGGGATAGAAGATGTAATAGGTAACAATAAGCCTGTTTTGATATTTGATGTACGTCATTTTGATGCGAATGAAAACTCTATAAGTGTGTACGGCAAAACTTTGTTGGAAGGAGTCAGTTTTCGACAGGATATTAGTCAGAAAACTGCGAACGAGTTTTTGGAAATGGTTGATTTATTGAACCGTATCAGCTCAGTTAAAGGTTGCTATACCAAGATTGAACCTAAACCAGAGAAGCTCTCCGTTGGATAAACTTACTGCTTAAGTTATAATTTAATTAGCTTCAAGACTTATGCCAAAGGCTTACAGGACTTCAATTACTACCCACCAAGACGGCAGGATTTATGTTTACGGACATGATCTTTTAAAGCTTGCCGGAGAAAGATCCTTCACAGCTGCAATCTACCTTATATTAAAAGGGGAGATGCCAGATAAAAACTCGGAAAAGATGCTAGATGCGATGTTGACAGTTGCTATTGATCATGGAGTAGAACCGTCATCCGTTGTTGCTGCCCGTAACGTTTATTCCGCAGGTTCCCCTGTACAGGCGGCGGTCGCTGCAGGAGTTTTGGCATTTGGCGAATATCATGGCGGGGCGATAGAAGGCGCGATGGAGATTTTAAAAAAATACCATTCGCTAGGGGTTTCTCAGTTGGTTGATGACTTTAACAAAAGCGGTGCCAGAGTCTTGGGATTTGGTCACAGGTTTTATACGATTGACCCAAGGACCCAGAGACTTCTGGAAATTGCAAAAGAACTTGGATTTTATGGTAAATATATAAAGTTTGCCCTGGAAGTTGAAGAAAAATTATCAGCTGGTGGCAAAAAACTGCCACTTAATATAGACGGGATTTTTGCTGCACTTTTATGTGAAATGGGATTTAATCCAAAATACGGCAAAGGCTTTTTTATTATTGCCAGAACTCCTGGGATCGTTGCCCATGTTGTAGAGGAAGCTTTACGCGAAAAACCAGTTAGAAGACTAGCCGAATCTGACGTTGAATATGACGGGCCAAGACCGAGGCGGTAAAATTGACCTCATCTCTAATTGATCTAATTGACCTAAATAAGCTCCAAAGTGATGTTTAGTTATTGTTTAGAAATTAGAATAATTAGAGTAATTAGAAATTTTAATCTATGATTATTTTTGGCATTGATCCAGGTACAGCAACGACGGGGTATGGGGTGATTAAAAAAGTCAAAAGTCACTTTTCGCAAGAAAACTTGCTCAAAGCAAGCAAGTCAAGAGTCAAAAGTTTAAGGGTGGAGCTTGTGGACTATGGTTGTATTGTTACCCCTAAAGAACAGGAAATGCCTCAGAGGTTATATAGTATCCAAAAAGACCTAAAAAGGCTACTTGTGCAGCATAATCCTGATTGTGTAATTGTGGAACAATTGTTCTTTGGTATAAATTCCAGAACCGCAATGACAGTAGGACAGGCAAGAGGGGTTGTTCTTTCGACTGCGGCTTCCCAAAAGATTCCGATTTTTGAATATCAGGGACTGCATGTAAAACATACGTTGACGGGGTCGGGGAAAGCGGATAAAAAAGAGGTACAAAAGTCGGTAATGAGGTATCTTCATAAAAGAAAGTTAAAAAAGCCCGTCAATGGTTATTTGGATGATGCTGCAGATGCGCTGGCGGTTGCAATTTGCCATGTAATTAAAACTTCGTGAATTTGCAGTTTTTAATTTGAAATTTTTATTGAAAATTAAATTTTAAAAATTGATTAAAAATTTATAATTGTAAATTAAAAATTATTAAAGCGGTGTAGGGCAGTGGCTTTTAGCTTTCTCAAAAAAATTACAGAGTGGGAAATTACCAAGAGACAGCGTTTTATCGTGATGTCGATTTTTTTGACTGTGATTCTGGTAACTACTCAGGTGGTTCCTCAGTCTTCGCGGCTTGAGACGATTGGTTTTTTAACAGTTACCACAGTCTTTTTTGCAGTATTTGCTCTCTGGGGTGAACTTTCCGGGATAAAATATTTTTTACTTTTGCTTTTGCCTGTTTATTTTGTCGTAGGATCCTCGCTTTTTTATTTTCTTTTGCCGGTAAGGTGGTTGACGCGCCTGCCTTTTGCTTTTTTGTTTGGAATTTCCATTTATCTTTTGATGCTGACTGCCAATATCTATAATGTCGCCGCAATTAGAACAATTGCCCTGCATCGTGCGGCCAGAGCCGTAGGGATGCTTTTTGCGCTTGTCTCAGCGTTTTTCCTGATTAATGTACTTCTTTCGCTTCACTTACCATTTTTTGTGTCTGTGCCGGTGATTGTTTTAATTTGCGGCCCTCTTTATCTGGTTCAGCTTTGGTCAAACGATCTTGCAGAGTACGTCTCCGGTAAACTCTTAAGCTATACTTTGGTCTATAGCCTGATAACTGTTCAGACGGCTACAGTTTTTTCCTTTTGGCCTCTTGCGCCTATAAACGGGGCCTTGATTTTAATAACGGTTATGTATGTGCTTTTAGGGCTTGGACAGTTTGCCTTTGGTGAACAGTTGAAGAGCCGGTATGTCTGGGAATACTTAAGTATTGCCGCTTTTGTGGCTATTATTGTGGTTGTTACGACAAGGTGGGGAGGGTGAACAACAACCTACGGTTGGAATTTTAAATTTTAAATTACAAGTTTTAAATAAATACACTAATACTAAGGCCTATAGTTTATTCTAGGGAAGTGGGTATCTTAGGTAAAATTGGCAATTTACAACTGACAATTGACCAAATAATTTAGCTTCGAATTAGCTTCAGAAAATTATTAACAGGGAAGTCGGAGTAGAGGAGTGAGTGTTAGCATCGAACGTCAGCGAGATGATATAGTATGATATAGTTATAGTTTCGTGAAAAAGGGAAGTGTGAAAGCGTGAAAAATATGCGAGAATGATGAATCATGCAAAAACAATGTATCGTTCGAGCTTGTCGAGAACTAAAGATGTAAGACCAAAATAACTTCTCGAGTCGCTTCGCTCCCTCGAAGAATAGAGAGCGTTTTGGAAATCGAGATTTAATGTCGTTGTTTAGCGGACTTTACTATGAGGTGCTAGTCTTCGTATAAAATGTGTTCTGCGGGATTTTATGGAGAAGTGGTGTTTTAGAGGATAAAAAGTGTATTTATTCTTTTTAAATTCTTTATCTAAACTTGTATTTGTATCCCTTACTCCCTTTTGGAAGGTAGTGATTATTTCGGAATTGCTTATGCGTCGCACAATGATACTTTTGCGACGTAAAGTGTGGCTGAAGCAGGGAGTGAAGGGTAAATTTCTAATTTCTAATTAACCTAATTTCTAATCCTTATAAAAGTTCTTTTCCTCTATTTTTGCCATTTACTATTTTCTATTACTGTTGTCCAAATTGATGCATTTCTCCCCTATTTGATTATAAAAGATTTTTTTAAGCACTCTTGCGCTTATTTAGACAATGGTTAGGCTGTTGCAACAGGCAATATAAGCCATTAGAGGCGCTAGTACGGGCTTGTCGAGGCTAAAAACCGCAAAAAAGGGACGAGTTATGAAGCTTTTGGATCGATTATGCCGAATCTTTCAACAAATCGCAAGGTTGGATTATTGTTTAAATAGTCGGTGATTGAGTCAAAGATGCCAATCGGTAAACCGGAAGCTTCGGGATAATGGGTGTTAATAAAAATTCGCAACTTGGCGATAAGCTGTTGAGGTTTTGTTTGACCATCTTTAACAATTAGGCCAAATGCAGTTTGAGTGTCTGCTTGATGTTTTTTCAAAACATGACAGAAATATCCTGGTGAACGTCTTTCTCTTGAGAAAAGCCAAAGGATATTTCCGGCTATATGCTTTTGATAATAAAAATCAAGGTGACCCAACTTAGCTGCTTCTCTGACGTGAGCTTTTATGATTTGGGTGCCGTTGTCAGATATTTCTGGTATTTCGGGTTTCCCAATTTCGGTATTCATGATAGAAATTATAGCAAATTTCAGGACTAATTACTATGGGGCAAAAATGGGCTAGGAGATAAGTGTGCCGAGTTTTTCGCTGGCCACCGCGCGCTCAATGTTACCTTCTTTATTTAGGTCGAAGACTAAAATTGGGATTTTGTGATCCATACAAAGTGAGAGTGCGGAATTATCCAGAATTTCGATTTCTTTTTCGGTGATAGCCTGTTTAAAGGAAATATTTTCGAATTTTTTGGCGTCCTTGTGTTTTGTCGGGTCGCGGTTGTAGACACCGTCGACTTTGGTAGCCTTCAAAATTATGTCGCAGTTTGTTTCCAGGGCGCGAAGAGCTGCTGTCGTGTCAGTCGTAAAATAAGGGTTGCCGGTGCCTCCTGCGTAAATAACTACTCTCCCCTTTTCTAAATGGCGGATGGCCCGGCGGCGAATATATGGCTCGCAAACGTCTTTTATGTCAATTGATGACAGAACCCTTGTAGGCTGGCCCTCTTTTTCCAGTGCTGCCTGAAGCGCAAGAGAGTTCATAATGGTTGCCAGCATGCCGATGTAATCGCCAACAGTTCGCTCAAGGCCATGCTCTGCCGCTCTGTCGCCGCGGAAGATATTTCCTCCACCGACAACTACAGAAATCTGGGTGCCGATTTTGTGAGCCTTTATTATTTCTTTGGCAAGCCAGCTTGTAAATTGCGGGTCGATTCCATATTCACGTTTTCCCAAAAAAGTTTCACCGGAGAGTTTTAGAAGGACTCGTTTGTATTTTGCTTGCGGCATTAGATTTATTCTAACAACTGTCTTCTAAGTTGTCGATGGGATTTTATCACTATGGGATATGATTGTCAAATACCGTAAGAGGAAAGCGGTGAGTTACCGATGCGAGTGCGGTGCAAGGTCATTATGAATGAATTGCACTGGATTTGGCCGCCAATTGTGGAAACAGCTGCCAAAAAGCCGTTTTGTGAAAGATAATTGGTAATGTTTTGGCTTATTTGCCCGTAAGGATAGGCAAGGATTTTGGGACTAGTTCCCAGATTATCTGTCAGCTGTCTTTGGGCTGTTTGCACTTCTGATTCCATTTTAGTTTGAGAAACTGATGCCAAATTAGCATGAGACCAGGTGTGATTATAGGCAGAGACAAGACCGGAAGAGGACATTTCTTTAAGTTGACTCCACGTAAGATAGTCGATATTTTCCATAAGGCCGGTGGGAATCATTAAATTAGTTTTTAATTGGTACTTCTTGATAGTAGGATAGGCGTAAGTGTAAATATCTTCATAGCCGTCGTCAAAGGTTAGAACGATACTTTTTGGTGGCAGAGCTTGATGGTTAGTTAATGCCAGAGCAAGCTGATCCAAACTGACTGTGGTATAGCCGGAACTTGCTAAGTAGGCCATTTGGTTATCAAAAGTGCCATTATCAACCGTAAAATTTGTTTGCCATTTTTCGATTGCGGTGCTTTGAGGCTGGATATGATGGTACATTAAAATTGGCACATTGAGGCAATAACCGGCAGGTTTTGTCTGGTTGTTCTCTTCTTTGCTTAATTGGGTTTGGGATCTTTCAACTTGCTGATTTGTTGCTTCAACGGTTTTTATTATCTGACTTATCTCGTTAGACACTTTAGATGTAATATTCTTTTGATTTAATACCGTGTTTGGCGATGGCCTTATTCCTTTGTCCAAAACCGGAATTAACAATATCAATAAGCCTGTTGTAATCAGTAATTTAATCTTAATCATGGTTTAATCGCGAATTATATAACCGTTTAATTCGAGTTTGCAACTCTCTTTAATCGATTATGTATCCAAAAAAATTATTTTAAGTTCTAAATTAGAGTATTTTGGATATAAGCTGATTAGAGAATTAATCATTGTTTTGTAGAAGGGTCGCACAATTTTATCTTCCGCTTCCCTATCGGTTGATTTTGAGGAGGAGAGCGTCGTAGAATGGAGTTATGTTTGATCTGCCTGCCCTAGTCGATGAGTTTTTAGAGTATTTGGAAATCGAACGGAACCTCTCCCCTCTTACCATTCGTGATTATAGGCATTATTTAAATAACTTTATTAACTGGTCTGCGGCAAGCCACCCTATTTTCTCCCCCAAGGATCTGACTATTGACACGGTCCGTAAATATAGGGTCTATTTAGCCCATTTGAATAGTCCAAACGGCAATTTACCTCTTAAAAAAGTCACCCAGAATTATTATGTTATAGCCCTTCGCTCTTTCCTGCGCTATTTAATAAGGAAAGATCTTGCGGTTGTTGTGCCGGAAAAGATCGAATTACCGAAGACTGAGAGCCGGTCTTTGAAGTTTTTAGACCGGGATCAACTGGACCGGCTTCTTGCTCAGCCTGATATATCAAAAGATGCGGGTTTGCGCGATAAAGCCATTATGGAGATGCTTTTTTCAACGGGTTTGCGAGTTTCCGAACTTTGCCGCTTGGATCGCGATCAGGTAAATATTGAACGCAAGGAATTCGGGGTTATTGGTAAGGGGCAAAGGGCGCGGGTTGTTTTTATTTCCGACAGATGTGCTTTGTGGCTGGAAAGGTATCTTTCAAAAAGGCTTGATCAGTTTAAACCATTGTTTATCCGATATGCCGGTAACCAGGAGCCTATTATAAACGGTGAAAAAATGAGGCTTACTTCCCGATCTGTTCAGCGGATTCTTGATAAATATGTAAGAAAAGCCCGATTACCCGTTAAAGCAACACCTCACGTACTCCGCCATTCGTTTGCAACGGATTTACTTATGAACGGAGCGGATCTGCGAAGCGTACAGGAACTTTTAGGCCACAAAAACGTAGCCACTACCCAAATCTACACGCACGTTACGAATGCGCAATTACGGGATGTCCATAAAGCGTTCCACTCTGGTAACAAGTGAGAGATGTTTACCCTGAGCGAAGCCGAGTCTGACTCGGCGAAGTCGAAGGGTCCATAAGGCATTTCACTCGGGGAATAAGTAACCACTTAACCAATCTCAGATGGCTACGTAACTATTCCAGGGCAAAGCTTTAAGATCTGAGATTTTCTTGAGGGAGATGGCGCGGGTAAATAATTTGGCGGTTTGCATGTTGGTTAAGAGGGGTATGCCGAAGTCTAAAGTGTTGCGGCGGATCTGATAATCATCGTCAAATTCTTTTTTGAAATAAGGATCAAAGATATTGATGACCAGATCGATCTTTTTGGCCATGAGAACATTCAAGACATTGGGTTTTTTGTGCTCATGGATTTTATGGAGCATATGGTTTTCTATTCCCTTTTCTTTTAAAAATTTGCTGGTTCCCGCTGAAGCGTAGATTTTAAGTCCCATTTTGGCTAAAGTTTTGGCGCTTTCCAAAAATTCGGCTTTATTTTTGTCACCGGCTAAAGATATAAAAACCGATTTTTTGGGCAGGTGCATTCCTGTTGACAAAGTTGCTTTAAGAAATGCCTCATAAATATCGTCGCCAAAACAGGCTACTTCGCCGGTTGAGGCCATCTCGACGCGAAGGACGGGGTCGGACCCTTTTACGCGGGCAAAGGAAAACTGGGGGGCCTTGACAGCAACGTAATTGTATTTTGTATCATGTATTCTGTATTTTGTATTTTGTCCCAAAATTGCTTCGGTTGCGATTTGGGCAAAATTTTGGCCTGTTACCTTGGAGACAAACGGCAGGCTGCGTGAGGCGCGAAGGTTGCATTCAATCACCGAGACTTTGTTATTGACGGCCAGGAATTGAATGTTAAACGGGCCGGTGATTTTTAGGGTTCCCGCGATTTTTTTGGCGATTATCAAAACTTCTCCCGATGTTTGTTTGTTTAGTTTTTGTGCAGGCCAGACAATGTGCGAATCGCCGCTGTGAACGCCGGCATTTTCGATATGCTCGGTTATGGCAAAGGTTAGAATTTGGCCACTTTTGGCTACTGCGTCGATTTCGAACTCCTTGGCATCCTTAAAGAATTTGGAGATAACAACCGGATACTGGCTGGAAACCCGGGAGGCTGCAAGCAGAAACTGGCGCAAATCGTCTGAATTGAAGGCAACATTCATAGCGGCACCGGAGAGAACATATGAGGGCCTGACCAGAACCGGATAGCCGATTTTTTTGGCGAAGTCTGTAGCGTCTGTGATATTTGCCAGTTTTGCCCATGGAGGCTGGTTAATTTTTAATTCGTCGCAAAGATCTGAAAATTTACTTCTGTCCTCTGCTCTGTCTATTGATGCTGGGTCCGTACCAAGAATTTTAAGGTTGAGCTTAAAAAGATCGGGAGTCAGATTGTTGGGAGTCTGGCCGCCCATGGAAACGATGATTCCCTCTGCGTTTTCCTTTTGGTAAATTTCATTAACGGTTTCTGTCGTTAACTCTTCAAAATAAAGTTTTTCGGCCATGTCATAATCGGTTGAAACGGTTTCAGGATTGCAGTTGATGATAATCGGTGAAAAGCCTGATTTAGCTGCAGTTTGGGCGCTGTTTACCGCGCACCAGTCAAATTCGACTGATGAGCCGATGCGGTAAGGACCGGAACCCAAAACAATCACTTTTGAGGCATTGCGGGTCCTGTCAGTTGTTTCCTTCCCGCCTACGCTCTGCATGGCAGAGCTTCGGCGGGCAAGCCCGCCAGCAAAGGTAGCACTGTCTTGCCCCTCGAAGCGAAGCGAAGTGGGGTCGGGATCCCTCCCACGACTGCCACCCGCAAAAACAGATAAATCATCCTTTTCGCCATTGTATGTTAGATAAAGATAATTGGTTTCTGCGGGATATTCGGCAGCGAGGGTATCGATTTGTTTAACGACTGGGTGAATATTGTACGTGTTTCTCAGATTTGCGATTTCTTGCTCGGTTGAATTTACAAGGTGTGCTATTCTTTTGTCCGAAAAACCGAGCTGCTTGGCTATCAAGAGTTTATCCGCCTTTATTGTTCGAGCTTGTCGAGAACTTACCTTTGAATTTATATAGTTTTTAGCGGTAACTTCTCGACTGCGTTTCACTCCGCTCGAAGAATATGACAGAAGTTCTTTTTCTAAATCCGCGATATTTTTAATTTTGCTCAAGAAAAACGGGTCGATTGCTGTTTTTTGTGCAATTTTTTCTACACTTACCCCCTTTTTCAGGGCCTGGGCGATTGCAAAAATGCGCCAAGGAGTTGGTTTTGAGTAGTCTGGATGATGCGCTTTTTCGTCCAGAGGGGTTTCCATGCTGATATCGAGCATGCGAACGGCTTTTTGCAGAGCTTCCTCGAATTTACGCCCGATTGCCATGACTTCTCCTACCGATTGCATGGATGAACCAATGACATCATTACTTTTGACAAATTTAGCCAAGTCCCAGCGTGGTATTTTGACAACCAGATAATCAAGGGCAGGTTCAAAAGCGGCAATAGTTTTTCGGGTTACGGAGTTTTTAATATCTATCAGGTTTTGGTCGAGGGCAAGTTTTGTGGCAACATAGGCCAGAGGATAACCTGTGGCTTTGCTGGCAAGTGCTGATGAGCGGGAAAGGCGGGCGTTGACTTCGATTATTCGGTAATCTATTGAATTGTCTTTGCGAGTCCCGCTCCTGCGGGACGTGGCAATCTTTTTTTTAGATTGCTTTGCTTCACTCGCAATGATAGTGCTCGGCAACGGCCTCGGGTTCAAAGCGAATTGTATGTTGCACTCGCCTATTATGCCCAAGTATCGGATGACTTTTATGGCTATTTCGCGAAGACCGTGGTACTGCCAATTATCGAGCGTTTGGGAAGGTGCAACAACTATCGATTCGCCGGTGTGGATGCCCATCGGGTCGATGTTTTCCATGTTACAGACGGTGATGCAGTTGTCAAACTTATCCCTGACAACTTCATATTCGATTTCCTTCCAACCGGCGAGGTATTCTTCTATTAAAATCTGATTGACTTTTGATAGAGCACGGGAGGAAATTTCCACAAGCTCTTTCTCGTTTCTGGCAACTCCGGAATCCTGGCCGCCTAGCGAAAAACCGCCGCGGATCATTACCGGATAGCCGATTTGTTTGGCTGCTTGCTTGGCTTTTTGCAAGGTGTTTGTGGCCATGCTTTTGGGAATAGATAGGCAGATTTCTTTTAGGCTCTTTGCAAAAAGATGCCTGTCTTCTGTTTTTTCGATAGCTTCAATTGGAGTGCCTAAAATTTTTACCGAGTGTTTTTTAAGAACTCCATTTTTGTGCATTTCAAGACCGCAATTTAGAGCAGTTTGGCCGCCGAAGGAAAGAAGCATGCCGTCAGGTTTTTCGGCCTTTATGATTTCCTCAACAAAGTGTGGGTCAACTGGTAGAAAATAAACTTTGTCGGCAAAATTCTGGGAAGTTTGGATCGTTGCGATATTTGGGTTGATTAAAATAACTTCTATACCATCTTCTTTTAATGCTTTAATTGCTTGTGAGCCGGAATAATCAAATTCTCCTGCCTGGCCTATTTGCAGAGCGCCGGAGCCAAGAAGCAAAACCTTTTTGATTTTAGAACTGATCATTTTAAGTTTTTTTGTGTTTATTTTTCATGTCATCCTGGAGGACTTTAGCCCGATAGGATCTCTTGATATAAGTCTTTCCATTGCGGATTACTTGCAGATATAAGAGTGTATTTCTTTCTTCTAAGTAGGTTTTTCAGAGTTTTTTCTCTTGTGATTGCGGTTTTAAGATCTTCAAGAATTTCATAATCAACAAGTTTGGTAAGGTTGTATTTCTGACTAAAACCCTTCGTTAACTTATTTCTATGTTCATATACGCGCCGTACTAAATCATTAGTGATTCCAATATAAAGTACCGTGTTTCTGATGTTAGTTAGAATGTAGACAAAGTATTGTTTCATTTAGATTCTATCGGTCACTCCGTTCCCTCCAGAATGACGATTTGAGTTTCTCATTTTTTGACCTCGGGGAATTTTTTAGGGAATAAGATACCTAAAGATTGATGGAGTAGTGCTCCGATTAATACCAGCCACCAGGACAGATCGAAATCAAATTTTGAAAGATGTACCAGGACTATGAATAGCATGAACCAATAAAATGCCAGGTGCGGTATCCAAAGCTGGTGCAGCTGCTTGTTCCTTGAAGCAGAAACCATTGTTAGAAGAAAACTTGCGCCAAGGATGGGCCAGACAAAAGTTTGAGAAAAGAGGTCATTTATATTTTTTGTAGAGTTTGCAATTATTCCTGCAATAGTGGGCAGAATGAGGGATTCCCCGATTATGATGCTTGGCTTTTTAAGAAATATTGACTTTACAGTACTTGTCTTTACTGCTACTAAAAACAAACTTCCGGCTCCCCATAAAAACACAATTGTTGCTGATATAAATGTCATTTAAATTTTTGCATTTTTTTAGATTCTATCGGTCGTTTTACTCCCTCCAGAATGACAAGCGCAGGAGTATTATTTATCACTAGTTACCCTTTCTAAGAAATAGTCAAAAAGCCAATTCGTGTCTGTTGGGCCGGGTGCGGCTTCCGGGTGGAATTGGACGCCAAGAAATGGCAGCTTAACGTGCGTTATGCCTTCGTTGGTGTTGTCGTTGGCGTTGTAGAACCAGCGCTTAAAACCACTAGGAAGTTTTTTTTCGTCGACTGCGAATCCGTGATTTTGGGTGGTTATGTAACAGCGTTGTGAGTTGACCTCGATTGTCGGCTGGTTTTGGGCCCGGTGGCCGAATTTTAATTTATAAGTATTGCCGCCGGCTGCAAGTGCAAGCAGTTGGTTGCCAAGACAGATACCAAAGGTTGGAATTTTTCTATCAAGAGCTTTTTTGATAATGGCGATTGATTCTTTGGCCATCTTCGGATTGCCTGGTCCGTTTGAAATCACTAGACCGTCAATTTTAAGGTTGTTGCCAAACGGATCATAATTCCACGGAAGTTCATAGATTGTTGCGCCGCGGGCTGTTAGTGATCTCGCGATGTTTCTTTTGGCGCCGCAGTTGAGGAGGGCGATTTTTGCGCGGGTCCTGTCAGTCGTTTCCTTCCCGCCTACGCTCTGCATGGCAGAGCTTCGGCGGGCAAGCCCGCCAGTAGTAACAGTATAGTGCTGCTTTGCCCCTCGAAGCGAAGCGAAGTGGGGTCGGGATTCCTTCCACAACCGCCACCCACTTAAAGGTTTATGTATTATGACTTTTTTTGTTGATACTTCGGCGACGAGGTTTCTGGTGTTTGGATCATCAACGGCGATATCCTTGTCATCAATTACGATTTTGCCAAGCATTACGCCCTTTTCCCTTAGTTTTTGGGTTAGGGCGCGTGTATCTACGCCGACAATTGCCGGAATTTTTTCTTCGATTAAGCAGTCGTTCAGGGTTTTTTGCATTAAGTAATGGCTGGGTGCTGCGGTTAGGTCGCTAATGACAACACCTGATACTTGGATTTTTCCCGATTCCCAAAATTCTTCTCGTGGGACACCCCAATTTCCAATTAGAGGATAGGTAAAAGTTAGAATCTGGCCGGTGTATGAAGGGTCAGTAAGTGAAAGGTCGTAGCCGGTCATGCCGGTTGCAAAGACCACTTCGCCAGAAACGGATTTAGGAAAGCCTGCGGCTTTTCCTTCAAAAACAGCTCCGTCCTCAAGTATTAATCGAGCTTTGAAATCCATAGTTAAATTTTTAATTTATAATTTTAAATTTTAAATTTTAAACATTAAAAATAAGAATTTAAAATTGAAAATTAGATCTTCATAATTCAAAAAAAGAAGCCTCTTGGGCTTCTTTTTCGATTCAGATCATGTTTTTCCATTTTTACCTTTTCTTTTTTCTGGCAGATTTGGCGGCGGGTTTTTTGCTGGCGGGTTTTTTTGTTGTTGTCTTTTTAACATATTTTGGTTTGATGGCTTTTTTGGATTGCGCAGGTGTTTTTGCCCGTGTTTTGTCCGGTTTCGGCTGAGTTACTATTTTTTCATCTTTAATTTGCTGATCTTCCTGCTCGTCTTTTCTTTTAGCAACAACAGTTGACGCGGCTACCTTGTCATCACCCGAAAGTCGCATAATTATGACGCCCTGGGTATCACGGGTTAAGCGAGGAACACTCCTTAGGGTTGTTCGCATAACCTGGCCCTTTTTTGAGGTTAAAATCAAGGCTTCGTCTTCTTTGGTTAGAATCTGGGCTGCCACAATATCACCGGTTTTTTCGGCCAGGCTGGCTGCCTTAACGCCAACGCCTCCTCTAAGTTGCAGGGGCCAGGCCCCAATTGTGCTCTTTTTACCGATTCCCCTTTCTGTTATGACCAGAAGATCTGCTTTTTCGTCTTCTTTGTCAATAACGTCCATTCCAATAAGCTCGTCGCCGTTTTTTAACTTTATGCCCCTTACTCCCATGGTGTCGCGGGCCATGGGGCGAACGTCTTTTTCCGAAAATTTGATTGACAGGCCTTTTTTGGAAACTAAAAAGACCAGATCCTGGCCGCTTGATAGCTTAGCCCAGCGCAGGTTGTCGCCTGATGTTAATTTTATGGCGATGATGCCTGATCTTCGAATCGCCTCATACTGGGAAATCTGTGTCTTCTTGACTGTGCCATTTTTGGTGGCCATTATAACAAAGTTGCTGTTTTCGCCATTGTTGTCGGCTTGTTTTTTGACCCGAAGGATCGAAAGCACTTTTTCTTCCGGTTGCAATTCCAAAAGATTAACGATGGCAACACCCTTGGAGATCCGGGATGATTCCGGCAGTTCCCAGACTTTGAGCGCAAAAACGCGGCCGCGGTCGGTAAAGAATAAAAGATTGTCATGGGTGTAGGCTGCAATTAGCTGGGCTACCGTGTCCTCTTCTTTTGTGGTAATGCCGGAAATTCCCTTTCCACCGCGTCTTTGGGTTCTAAAAGAGCCAATGTCCTGTCTTTTAACATAGCCGCCTGAGGTGATAGTGGCAATGGTTGGCTCGTTGGCTATTAAGTCTTCTTCTGAAAATTCACCTATTTTATGCTTATAGACTTTGGTGCGTCGTACGTCGCCGAAACGTTCTTTAAGTTTAGCCAGTTCGCTTTTGGCAACTGTTAGGATTTTTGCCGGGTGTGCCAGAAGATCCTCAAGATAGGCAATTTCCTCGCGAACCATGGTAAGCTCGTCCTCGATTTTCTGGCGTTCCAAAGCCGCCAGTCTCTTAAGCTGCATATCCAAAATTGCCAGGGACTGGATCTCGGTTAACTTAAATTTCTGCATCAAATTAACTTTGGCGTCCTGAGTGTCCTTACTCTTTTTGATTGTTTCGATTACAGCGTCGATATTGTCAACAGCGATTTTTAGACCTTCCAAGATATGGGCTCGTTTTTTAGCTTCGTCAAGTTCAAACTGGGAGCGCCGCCTGATGACGTTTTGCCTATGTTTTACAAACTGCTCCAAAATCATCTTTAGAGTCAGTGTCTGGGGAGTACCGTCAACAAGGGCAACCACATTTACAGGGAAGGATTGCTGCAGGGCTGTATGCTTATAAAGATTGTTGAGAACTGATTTGGGCTTGGCGTCCCGTTTAAGTTCAACTGAGATTCTTAAACCCTTGCGGTCCGATTCGTCGCGCAAATCGGCGACACCATCCAGTTTTTTATCTTTAACCAGATCTGCAATTCTGGTGATTAGCGTGGCTTTGTTAACCTGGTACGGAATTTCGGTGACAATTATCTGGAAACGTCCTCCTTTAGTTTCCTCAATTTCGGCTTTAGCACGCATAATAATCTTTCCGCGGCCTGTGGCGTAAGCGGAGATGATTTCCTCGATATCGTAAATTTGGGCGCCTGTCGGGAAATCCGGCCCCTTAACAAACTGCATCAGGTCTTCTATTGATGCCTGCGGGTTATCGATCAGGTGGATGGCGGCATCAATGACTTCTGAAAGGTTGTGAGGAGGTATGTTGGTTGCCATACCCACAGCGATTCCGGAGGCACCATTTATTAGAAGATTCGGCAAAACCGCCGGCAAAAATACGGGTTCTTTAAGTGTACCGTCGAAGTTATCGATGAAATCTACGGTGTTTTTATCAAGGTCGTAAAGAAGCGCCTCGGCAACTTGTGCCAGTCTAACCTCGGTATATCGCATAGCTGCAGGCGCGTCGCCGTCGATTGAGCCGAAGTTGCCCTGACCGTCGACTAGCCGGTAACGCATAGCAAAATCCTGGGCCATGCGTACCATTGCCTCGTAAACAGGGGCATCACCATGCGGATGGTATTTACCTAAAACCTCGCCTACTACTTTGGCGCTTTTTGTGTATGAGGCACCGTGGGTTATACCCATTCTTTGCATTGCGTAAATAATTCTTCTATGGACCGGTTTTAGCCCGTCGCGCACATCCGGCAGGGCTCTCGCAACAATTACCGACATTGCATAGTCGAGATAGGACTTCTGCATTTCAGCAGTTATTTCAACCTGTTGGATTTTGCCGATATCAGACATAGTTAGTTGATAGTATTTAGTTCATAGTTTTCCAGAAATCCAATGTCCAATGTAGCGATTTTGGCCCAGCTAATTCTTGTCATCCTGAGTCCCGCTGAGCGGGGCGAAGGATCTAGATTCTTCGCCCTGAGATTACTTCTCCCTCGATAAGCGAAGCTTTTCTGCGAATAAACTCGGGATCGCAATGACATCGAAGGGTTCAGAATGACTGAGGGAAAGTGCTTCATATATCCAAAGTTGCATTTTTGGCGTGTGTCTGGATAAAGCGCTTGCGGGGCGGAACTTCGTTGCCCATGAGCATAGAGAAAACATGGTCGGCTTCTGCGGCATCTTCGACGTTAACATGTTTCATTATTCTTGTTTGCGGGTTCATGGTAGTTTCCCAGAGCTGTTCCGGGTTCATTTCTCCAAGACCCTTATATCTCTGGATATTAATGTTTTTGCCATCAGCCTTTTCTTTTATGAGGCTATTTTTTTCTTCCTCGTTATAGGCATAGTAGACTTCACGGCCTGTAGTTATTTTGTAAAGTGGAGGCATAGCTATATATAGGTAGCCTCTCTCGATGATCCCAGGCAGATAACGGAAGAAAAAGGTTAAAAGAAGTGTCATGATATGCTCACCGTCAACATCGGCGTCAGTCATTACTACTACGCGGTGGTAGCGGATTTTATCGATATTGACGGTATCCCCTATTCCTGTTCCAAGGGCAATAATTAAAGTTTTAATTTCTTCAAATTCCAAAATTTTGTCGAGTCTTGCCCGCTCGGTGTTTAAAATTTTGCCCCGAAGAGGCAGGATAGCCTGAAATTTGCGGTCTCTGCCTTGTTTGGCAGAACCCCCTGCACTGTCACCCTCTACCAGATAAAGTTCAGACTGCGCAGGATCCTTTTCCTGACAATCTGTAAGTTTTCCGGGAAGTGTCATGCCTTCCAGAGCTCCTTTTCTAAGAACTGCTTCCTTAGCGGCCCTTGCTGCCATTCTTGCTTTGGCTGCCAAAAGTACTTTTTCCATTATGCGTCTTGCCTGAGGCGGATTTTCTTCCAGATATGTGTCCAGACCCTCTTTGACCACCTGATTGACTATAGGCTGTATTTCAGCATTACCGAGCTTGCCTTTTGTCTGGCCCTCAAACTGAAGTTTTTCGGAGTTCATTTTGATGGCGATAACTGCTGCCAGGCCTTCTCGCATATCTTCGCCACTAAGGTTGTCCTCTTTTTCTTTGAGATAGCCGTTTTTGCGGGCATAATCGTTAATTGCGCGGGTCAGAGCCATACGGAAACCGGTTAAGTGGGTACCACCTTCTGCCGTTGCTATAACATTGGCAAACGATTCGACCGTTTCTGTATAGGAATCGTTGTATTGGATTGCTGCCTCAACCATTATGTCGTCGACAGTTTTGGCGATATAGAAGGGGATGTCGTTTACCGCTTGTTTATCCTTATTGAGGTGGCGAACCAGGGAGCGCAGACCGCCGTCGAAGTAGTAGTGAACCTGCCTGCCGTCTCTCAAATCGTATAAATGAAAAAATAGGCCCGCTACAAGGTAGGCCCGCTCCTTAATTTTTTTGGATAAGACTCTGTTGTCGGTTTTGACGGTCGAAAATATGGATTTATCGGGTATAAAAATTGAGGTTGTGCCACTTTGAGTTGGCTCCAGTAAGTCGGGAGCCATACTTGTCTTTGATATTTCAACTTGTGTTGTCGGTTTGCCTTTTTTGTACTCTTGTGCATACAGTTTACCGTCGCGCCTTACCTCTACCCTCATCCACTCAGAAAGTGCATTAACAGCCGAGGCACCAACGCCATGCAAGCCTCCGGAAACTTTGTAGGCTCCTTGGCCGAATTTTCCTCCGGCATGAAGCATTGTCATGGTTACTTCAAGCGTTGATTTTTTGACTTTGGGGTGGATTTCGACCGGGATTCCTCGTCCGTCGTCGGCAACTGTTACCTTGTCATCTTTGTCGATAACAATCCAGATGTTTTTGGCAAAACCTGCCAAGGCTTCATCAACGGAGTTATCAATAATCTCTTTTACTAGTTCATGGAGACCGTTTATATCGGTTGAACCGATGTACATCCCGGGGCGCTTACGGACAGGCTCAAGGCCCTCAAGAACTTGGATATCCCGTGCTGTGTACGTGCTATCTTGGGGTGCTGCCATCGGTGGGTTTTTGCGTGCTGCAGAGTAAGAAATCCATTACTTGATTGTAACAAAACTACCTTCACACATGCAACTTATTTTGAGGCTATTTTAGGGTTTAGGGATTAGACCTGCCTGCCGGCAGGCAGGGTTTAGAGTTTAGATGAAAGACCAGATTAAAAAGCACAAATTTCGGGTTGACGTTGGCTTCAATCATTAGTTTAGCCTGGGCACATTGCCCAATTAATGCGCTTACTTTAACAGATGATTCAAGTTGGTTTTTTTCTATGCTTTGAAGAAGTTGTCTGTGAAGAGATATGATTTGGGTATTGAGCCACTGGGAAGGATTATCGATATCTGACGTGGTAATTAGCAGATCAGATAAATTAGCGCCTTTGGTAAGAAATAGCGATTTTTTAAGACTTTCGTTTTTGGAGATTATACTTTTTGTTACAACTCTTGATCTGATGGTTGCCAAAAGTGACTCTTTATTTGTGGCTTCAAGGATAATTAGGGCGTGTTTCGGTGGTTCCTCAAGGATTTTCAGAAACGCATTTTGGGCAGGAATTGTGAGCATTTGTGCGTTTTCGATAATTACCAACTTGTAGGAATTTGAAAATGGTTTCTGGAATATATACTTTTTCATGTCTCTGATCTGATCAATAGAAATAGATGATTTTTTAGGTGAGATGATTGTAATATCCGGCGAGGACGGACTCAAATCAATTGCCAGTTTTTTGGAGAGTTTTTGTGTTTGCTCTCTTGTGTTCTCGGTATTGCCTACGAAGAGATAACTCTGGAAAATTGTCATAAACTTCCGAGGGCATCAAAGCCCTCGGTGTTGTCTTTTCAAGTTTACATGAGCGAGCAAGAACATTCCAAGGTGTTCTGCGAGCAAATATAATTTCTACCGTAAACAATAAACTCTAAACTTGAAACTTGAAACAATGGTTACGACATTAAAAACAGAAAGTTTATTGTTTACGGTTTAATGTTTATTGTTGTTTGCATTAAGTTTAGCAGACCGGATTTTTAATTTGCTATCTCAATTTGCTATGATCAAGATAGTAGGCGGTTTGGTGGTTAGATTGTTCGATGGATGGATAGTTTTTTGTCTTTCTATCAAACTACCGAACTATCAAACTATCTGACCAAATAGTATGGCAAATTCTGCCCAGTTAGCAAATATTAAAATCCCCAGAACAGACCCGGGCAAGGCAACAAATCTTGAGGATGTACTTCTGTCAAAGGGTCTGATTTCCGCCAAGCAGATTGATTTTATCAGAAGTGAAACCAAAAGGAGGCAGGAGTCGAGTGAGTCGATAATTTCTGCTATGGGTTGGGTATCTGACGAGGATTTAGCCCAGGCACAAGCAGCAGTTTTAGGAGTGCCGTATGCTGTTCCGGATAAAAAGCCCATCTCACCGGAGATTTTGGGTCTTCTGCCGGAGGAGGTTGCCAAAAGATTTACAGTTATTCCCATTGGCCGCGAAAACGATGTACTTGAGGTTGCAATGGTTGATCCTCTGGATCTTCAGGTTATTGAATTTATTGAGAAAAAATCCGGTTTAACAATTAAACCTTATCTGGCAACAGAGAAGGCTGTTAACAGGGCTATTGCTGATCAGTATGCAAGAGGTTTATCA
>Ga0209541_10001055_pt1 | contig 54856 bp, 62 predicted proteins | sample RifCSPlowO2_01_FD_184027 | JGI IMG/M metagenome (GOLD analysis project Ga0209541, IMG submission 184027) | Groundwater microbial communities from Rifle, Colorado - Rifle CSP2_plank lowO2_0.1 (SPAdes) (version 2) | ecosystem: Environmental > Aquatic > Deep subsurface > Groundwater | place... | reverse complement strand
CACCATTATGGTACTTAAACGCAGCGGTTAGCAATGTAAATTTTAAACCAGAGATGCTTACTGAAGATTTTGCCACCAAATTATTTGAAACTGTAGATAGTGTATTCTCAAAATCTTCCTTAAACCCTGATACGGTTATATGGTTTTTTGAAAAAATATTAAGGAATATTAATTTTAATCCAACTATACTGAATGAGGAGTTTGCAGCCAAAACAGTTGAAACACTTAACTTTGCTGGCGGTTTAGGAACACAAACTGGGCAAACATTTGCGCTTAACTCTCTATTCTTGAATAGCAATATTGAAAGTATCTTATCATTGCCAGCGGATTATGAAAAAGCAAAGGAGTTTGCAAAATCTACCGAAGCAGAATACGAAAATCCTGCATTTGTCTTAAACTTTTATTATGGAGGTACAAACATTGGTGATATAAAAGCTAAAGAGCTTCATAACGCGCTAGGGTTAGAGTACTTTGCAAGATACACTGTAAAAACATTGGATGAAGTGCACCAGAATTTAGGCTCAACAGCAAACAAAAAGCCAGTACTATTGGTTGTTTTTAATAAGAATGATCACAACGGTGCATTTTATAGTGAAGGAACAAAATTAGAAGCGCTTACAAAATATTATAAACTATTGATAGCTGAAGCTGAAAACGAGCATGAATTTTATTCAAAAATTAGCTCAATTGAAAAGAAATATGGTAAAATAGATACGTTAATAATCGGTGGACATGGCGAAGCAGATTCAATATTACTTGGTATGGATAAAGAAGAAGGAAGAATAGACCTCACAGATGAAGAAGAAATTTCGCAGTTACAAGGCCACTTTATCAGTAAACCAACAATAATACTAGTAGCATGTTCTACTGGAAGAAACGAGGGCTCAATAGGCGCATTACTCTCACGTGCGTTAAAGGCAGATCTATTCGCACCTACGAGAGAGTCATCAGAAACAAACTACCACCTAGATGCCATTGGTAAAATAGTTGATGTAACTTATAGCGTTAAAGGCAGGATATTTAAGCAATAATGGGGACCCGTATGCCAAAAGAAGCAAATATTGCAGATTGCGAAATTTGCAAGAATATTCCTCAAGAGTTTAGCAGTGAGGAAAAAATTCTTAAGCTTCTAACAGTTATTGAAATGAAAAGCTACTATGATTGTTGTGGGACAAGCATTACTAAACTCTTAAAATGCCCAATTTGCAGCACTTATTATTACTATAATCACTACTCTGAAGACAGCCATTATCCTCATCATTTCGAATCTGATAGTTTAGATATCAGGCGCTATGACCCAGTAACTACAATTAAATTTCTTGAAGGAATTTCAAACAGCGCTGAAGGAACTCTGCCTGCCCCAACTGGCGCGCTCAAAGAAGCATTTGCTGAAGGAAGGCAAGTTTCTGAACCTGAGATTTCAGATAAGGCTAACCTAGCTAATGCTGCAAAAAATGAATTGGAAGTACTTACTAAGCGATACGAAAATATTATAAAAAATTTAATTGAGATTATAAAAAAGAATGGTATTAACGGAAAAATTAAGCAATATATACTCGAGGCTCTTTGTAATCATTTCATGGATAAAGGTAAATTTAAAGACTTGGGATTTTTGCTTGACCATAATGACCCTTTCATAAGAGTTAAGACAGCGCATTATTTAGTAGGCGTTGCTACCCTAGATGCTCCAGTAACAAAACTAATACACATCCCACCAGAGTTAAGAGAAAAGTTTAAGGTTGATTTTAATAAATTAATAAAGGTTTTCTTTGAGGTGCTATCTCCTGCTGCCAGTGCAATTGATGATCCCACAAGAATAGACATCAGATATACCGCGATCTATGGATTGAAGGTACTTGCAGGTAGAATAAAACCTGAAACGCTTAAAGAGAATATCTCTAACATTTTAGATATACTTAAAGAGGAAAAACTTGAATATGATGTTTATTGGCTTCTTAGAGATCTCATAGTAGATAAGAAGAAGAAAGAGGAGAAAGAAAAAAATGCAAAAATAATTCTTAATGAGATAGAAAAACTTGATGAGAAAAGAAGGGAGATTCTCTCTAAATATGAAAACAAATATTGGTCTTTTTTAGAACTCAAAGAAGGAAAAGGAGTGAGTTGAATTTTACCCCACCATCATATTGCTAACGCGAATATGCGGGCCACCATCGCTAACTGGCGCTTCCTGATTAAACTTTCCGCAAATACCTGGACTTGTATCGAAATCTTTGCCTACTAGTTCTACATGATTTAATGTTTCTAGAATATTCCCGCTAAGCGTAACATCGCGCAATAGCTTGCCGAGCTCTCCATTTTTTATTTCATATGCCTCTTCTGCCTTAAACATAAACCCTCCGCTAAAAATATCTACGCTTCCGCCTTTCATTCCTTTAAGATATATCCCATGTTTGATATCAAAAACATCTTCTCTGCTTGCCTTGCCTTGCATGAAATAGGTATTGCTCATGCGCACTATTGGTACTGCGTCAAAGCTATCTGCACGCGCGTGACCATTTGGCATAATGTTTAATCGCTCAGAAGTCTCGCGAGAATTTAGATAACCTTTAAGAATTCCATTCCTAACTAGCTCTGTTTTTTCTGCCTTAACACCTTCATCATCATAAGTGTAATTACCAAAATCTTCAGCTGTTGGGTCATCAATAATATTCACTAGCTCATTACCGATTTTTTTATTTAGTTTTCCTGCAAGAATTGATTCACGGTCTATAATGCTATCTGCCTCAGTTGCGTGGCCCAATGCCTCATGACTAAATACGCCAGTCATTTCTGGATCAAGAACAACTGTGAATCTACCTTTTGGCGGTGCAACCGCATATAGCAATCGCTCTGCTTTTTCATCTGCTATTTTCGCAATCTTATAAAGATCTATTTTATCAAATCCTTTAATTGATGCTGCATTTTCATAACCGCGTTGAACAAGCTCTCCGCTCTTTGTAATCGCAGTATAAGAAAGATAGGTGTAATCCTGTTCTTGAACGATTTCACTGCCAGTGGGATTGTGAAATTCTTTATTTAGATTAAAACTACTGCAAGAAATAATAGTACTTATAACGTGCTTGCCAGAGATTTCTTTTTTGGCATCAAGTAAAGAATTCAGTTTCTCTTCTATTGGTGTTTCCTTTGTTTTATTTTTAATTGTTTTTATCTCGCTTTTTGTTTCTTTTAATTTTATATTTCCTTTTTCCAATCTTGCTAGCTTGGTGGCTCTTTCTAAGAGCACAGCAACATCACAATTAATATTATTACTAGAAGCAAACCCCCAAGAATTACTTTCAAGCACGCGCGCAGATATTCCATAAAATGTTCCAGAAGAGGATTTTATTTCGTCATTAGTTATTCTTATTGCAGATTCACTGCCGTGGTGTATGCGTAGTTCTGCGTATTGATATTTAGAAAGTAAATTAGAGTAATCAGAACCCATAACCAAAAACTCCTAACCAAAAACTAAACTATTTGTTTCAACTTATCTGCATATTCCTTTAACATTTTTTTCTGGTCTCTGCTTTTTACAACCCCACATAATAAGTAGCTTCCTACTGGTAATAGCACAAGAAATAGCCCTCCTGCGGATATTTCTATTTCTCGTTGTGTATCTTTTAATGTTTTAAGCAAGGCATCACATACATTTGAAAGCGAGGCAAATGTACTCGCACCGCTTTCGCTAAGCGAGATAGTAGAACTAATAAGAATACCGTCGTTTCGAACAACCGCACCAGTTATTCCATTATTGCGCATCTCTGCAAGCAAATCGTCAACACTTTTAGTTTCTGCCATCTATGTTCTCCCCCTATTTTCTCCTTATTACGAAGCCGTCATTTTACTTATATTTTCTATAGTGACGCAGTCTTTTATAATCCTATGCTGCGTCGGCCGTCTTCATGTTTTATATGTAAATAAAAACTAATGGCTCATTGCTGAATGCTCATTGCAGCAGTTATAATACCATTAGTCCACTTGGTCCAAGCTTAATTGGTAAGAATAAACTTTGCCCTGGAATATCCAACTCAAAGGATCCTCCTTTATCGACTATTATGTATTTTTCATCGATCATATGTTCAACCATGCCTAGTAATTGCTTATCGTGCACCCCTTCTTCAACTAAGAATAAAACAGTTGCTCCAGCATTGCGCAGCCTACCGCTTACTACTTGTAAAAATTTAAGCATGGAATCTTTTGGATTATAAAGTAATAATGTCGAGAGCGAGCTGAATATAACGCGTAGTTTTTTTCCTGCAGTTTTATTTATGATATCTCCTATGTTAAATGACATGTCCTCAAGTGCTTGCGGTCCAGAAACACTAGTAACGTTTGGCTCTTTGGAAGGACTACCTATTGTTTGTGAATAACAATCAACGAAACTTATTTCTCCATTTAGATCAAGATCTATTGAAGATGCTTTTTCTTTAATGGCGGATGGAGTCAAATCTGAAGTTATAAATAGGATGTGCTCGTTCTTTGATTTTAGACCTGCTGCTGCAAAATGGTAAGCTAATGCTGTTTTCTCTGTACAACTGGGGCCTAAAACCAAAACATTACCTGGATTAAGATAACCGCCTTCTAGGATTATATCTAAATCCTTAATGCCAGTAGATAGCCTATTTTTCTTTATTATTGGTAGATTTTCGTCTACACCTAATGGGGGTAATTCCATAAAAGTGATATACAGCAATCGCTTAAAAATCTTTCCACAGAAAGTCATTAAATTGCCGACGCAGTATACGAAACCATAAGACTGCGTCACCATAGAAAACATAAGTAGAACGACTGCTTTATAAAAATGAGAAACAAGGAGGAGGACATAGATGGAGATAAAAAAATATAAGATTTCTAGTGTTAGAAATGATGGTACAAATGTAAAGATATTTACTTTAGAGAGTACCAATGGCCATAACGTACAGTTTAAACCCGGACAGTTTGTAAACCTTTACTTACTTGAAAATGGAAACTTTTCTATTTTTAGGCAGTTTTCTATTGCATCCGGCCCAAGCAGTGCTCAGTTGGAATTCTGTATAAAGATATTACAAGATGGAAAATTTACTAGCGCACTTGATAAACTATCTATTGGTGCTGAGATCGGATTGGCTGGGCCATTTGGCCATTTCGTATACCAAGGGCAAAAAGAATGCGTGTTTATTGCTGCTGGCACAGGAATTGCACCTATGATGAGCATGCTCCGCTACATTAATGAGAATAAAATAGATGGCGAATTTATAGTATTATATACTAACAAAACAGAAGACTCTATAATATATTATAATGAATTAAAGAAACTTCAGGCAGAGAATAAAAATATTAAAGTAGTGTTTACGCTTACCCAAGAGACGCCTGCACATTGGCAAGGAGAACTTGGAAGAATAAGCAGTGAGATGGTTGAAAAATACGTAACTAAGTCTAATGAAAGGATGTGGTTTTTCTGCGGGCCAGTGGAATTTGTTAAAACTATTAAAGAGCACGCATTAGGCAAGGGCGCTCAGCCTGATAAGATGAAAATAGAGGGATGGGGATAAAACATAAGCTTTTAAACTCTTTTTACCACAATATATACTATACTGAACCTCCAAAAAAAGTCGGATCAGTCTATTCATAACCAAAGAGATGACTTCCTCGGTTGTGAATTGACCAGAAAAAGGTAGTAGGTTGTGAATATGATTAGAATTAATCTTAGCCCTCCGCAACAGCAAACACGACACCGTAGAGCTGGTGCTGTCCTGGCATTCGGTGCAGCTGCATTATTAGCTAGTGCCATAGGAATAGGAACTGCTCATTATTTCAAATCTAGGGCACCTGCACAAGAACTTATACAACTAATAGATTTAGGAGAACCAATAGCTGAAGACCCAAATAAACCAAGATGCGAAGGCGAAGCAAAGAAAATAGTTGATATTTATGCAGATGGTATTGCAAGTTCAAGCAAACATAGAGTAAATAGGGCATTAGAGCAGATTGAAAAAAAGAGTAATGACCCTAATGCTAAACAATTCCTTCATGAACTAGGATTATGTCTAAAAGAAAATGAGTATGTAGGCCCAATTGTAAATGCGTACTCATTTTCACGTGGCACGCCTGCAGGCGCTACCAATCTTGAACGGATAGCAGATGCAACCCTAGAAGTAAGAACTAATCCTGATGCAGAAAGAAGATATGGGAAAAAATTCTTTGAAGCAACTACAAAACCAAAAAAGGCAGAGAAAAAAGATGAAAATGGGCTAAGTTGGTACCATTTACTATTTGTTGGCATTATTGCTGCAGGATACGCAGTAATACGCATGATTACAAACATAAAACCTGAAGAAAAGAAAACAAAGGAACCTGATGTAGACCACGAGGATATAGATACAGAACAACCACTTGATAGAACTAGGGCAACAAGAAAGTTAGGAGGAAGTGAAACAGAAGCAGATCGATTATTACATGAAATATTTGATGATTTGGCGCCTCAAGAAAGACAGGAATTATTACAAATCCAATACATGCTTTCATATCAAAGAACATTAGAGGAGTATCTATCAATGGAAGGGGTAATAGAACGGGGAGTTGCTGAAGTAACACTAAGAAGGGCAAAATATTTTGTAAAACTATCAGAAGATGCAAAGAGAGAGGTAATAGTGCTTACTGAGCAATTAGCAGACAGATTGCTAAGTTGGGCTAGAAGCGAATCAATAGATAGGTCTTTTAATTATCAAAGAGAAAAATACATATCTGCAATGCTCTGGGACATATTAAAATACGATGCGCACGTTGATGGCGCTGTTACAATTAAAAACCAAAGAAAGCCAGTATTTAATAATATCTCGGACTTGCAAGAAGCTTCTTTTATTAGAGATGCTGGAATAGATTTAAGTGTGCCAGAGCGATTAACCGAAAGCGAGTTACAAACAATCATTGATAACTGCTATTTCGATGTCTCTCCAATCGGCCGTGGGCCAGATGTAAGGCTAAGGCAAGAGCTAACAATTCAGAGAATGAAGCAATGGTTTAAAAATGAGCAATAATTAACTTTAAAAATCGAATATAATATACTAGTATCAACTAATTATTTAACAGGTGAATTTATGGATAAAACTATTGATGCAATTGTAGATGGCGGTAAAGCAACATCTGGCCCACCTTTAGGACCGGCACTTGGACCATTAGGTGTAAATGCGGGTCAGGTAGTTGCGAAAATAAACGAGGCAACAAGCTCATTCTCTGGTATGAAAGTACCAGTAAAAGTAATAGTAAATACCAAAACAAAGGAATTCAAAATTGAAATTGGCACTCCACCAACAGCTGAGATAATCAAAAAAGAAGCTGGGATAGCAAAGGGAGCAGCTAGTAAAGATGCAAAGGCAGGGAATATTGAATTAGAAAAAATTATAAAAATCGCAAAACAAAAGAGCAACTCGCTAGGCAAAGACACAAAATCAGTTGTTAATGAAATACTGGGTACTTGCGTAAGCATGGGCGTTACTGTTAACGGAAAAGATGCCAAGTTGGTTATAAAAGAAATGAAAGAAGGAAAACATGAACCTTTACTGCCATGAGCTGTGAGCAGTCAGCAATGGGCCCATGGCTCAGGGCAACAATATTTAAATATTATTTACTAGTTAATCTCATGCAAAAAACAATACTCACAGCTTTTATCCTAATTTTATTTATATCCGCAGCCTTTGCAGAGGTTGAATGGGAGTATCATGCAGACGCAGGGATTTCATTAAAACCAATAGTATCAGGTAATAAAATATTTATTGCATCACAAGATGGCATTCTACATGCAGTATCATTGAATACAGGAAAAATGCTATGGAAGCGGGCAATTGGAAAATTTGTATTACAACCTATTCTGTTTCAAAGTAATATAATTGTTGCAAATAACAACGGTACAATAGCAAAAATAAAGCAGGACGGCACAGTTGAATCACAATTAAACATACCCTCGATTAATTCAAAAGTAACTACAATATACGGAATTGATAGTGCCACAAACAAGATATATCTAACAACAGATGGAGGAGTTTTTACATTAGAAGAGAATAATGTTTCTTCATTTTTTAACGCAACATCTTCAAAGACGTACACAAGTCCAACTGTAAGCGGTTCTAAGATAGTTTTCGGTGCAGGTGATGAACTTATCGTCTTAAATACAAATAAACAAGTAGCCTGGCGAAAAAAGGTTGCTGAATTTTGGACTTCTAAACCAATAGTAGAGGGTTCTGTGATATATATAGGGGCACTGGATAATGCTATATACGCATTTGATTTAGATGACGGGAATTTACTTTGGAGGTATGAAACCGATGGATGGGTTGCAAGCACACCATATATAGAAGGAAGCACCGTATACGTAGGAAGCAATGATGGATATGTTTACGCAATATCAAATGGATATTTACAATGGAAGGCAAAAACAGATCAGGCTGTTCAAACCATGCCAATAAGCGGGAGTTTTGCTGGTAGAGATGCTTTATTTGTTGGTAGTAGTGATGGAAAGCTTTATGCCGTAGAAAAAAATACAGGGAAAATATTATGGAGATTCTTAGCAGGAGACTGGGTTGCAAGCCCCGCAATTAGCGTGGATAAAATAATTGTAGGATCAAGAAATGGAATTGTATACAGTATAAAAACTGAAAGAGGTTGTACGATAAACGAGCCAGAAGAAAAATCAACAGTTGGTCAAAAAGAGGTAAGGTTAAAGGGCATTGCATTATCTAATAGCGGCTCTCCAAGTGTTAGTGTACGCATTGGCAATGATGGACCATGGAAATCAGCAAGCGTAAGCGGGGATGAATGGAAACTTAAGTTAGATCCTTCTGAAATGCGTGCTGGGCCAAATCGCATATTTTGCAAAGTAAGCGATGCTGGTGGCGAGGAAAGCGAGCCTTATTACTCTACAATATTACTAAAAAATCCTAGTATACCAAAATCAAAACTCATTGTAACTGCGCCAAAAAGTGTTAATGCAAATAAATTATTTGTAATATCTGTAAATGATGGTGATGATAATTCCCCAGTAGAAGAGTTTAAGATTATATACGAGGGTAAGGAAGAGATTGCCACTGGGAATATAACATTAAATATTACAAAGGAAGGAAAATTCTCTGGGAATATAACTAAGACTGGATTTGAGGATACAAGTGTGCAATTAGATATTAAGGTGCCGAATCCATTGGTTGATATGGCTGTGCCTGCGATTGGCGGGTTATTATTACTAGCGATATTATACTTCTTTGTAGTTAGGAGATTATTTAGAAGATGATTATTGGCTGGAGCGATCTTCTTTTAAGACCGATAAAATTCGCAAAAATTCGGTTGGAGAAATAATTTTTATTCCTTCAAATTCCCTTAGCTTCAGCAGGTGCGCGGCATCGTACGTAATAATATAATCAGCTTTCGCTTCTATCGCGCACTCCAAAACTTTGTTATCATCTGGATCATCCTTAACAAAATCAATTTTCCGTTTTGGATCAACTATTTCACAGCTTTCTAATAATTTGATAATTACTGATTTTATTGCCAAATGCTTTTCTTCTATTTTTTCAATAATCTCTTCGCTATGCATAACTTTGTTGTATTCTTCCAAAATATCCTTAGAGAGAAAGCATCCTATCCTCTTCTGCTCGATTAATTGCATGATCTGATAGGCTTCACCTTCCCAAAACGTTCCGGATATGAGAACGTTGGTGTCCAAAACAACGTTCATTTCTTTCGCATCTCGTGGATTAGTTTATCTACCTCTGTTTCGTTAATCTTCTTTTTAGCTTCTCGTAATGGTTGGGTAACCTGCTTCCATGTCTGTACACTTACTTTTTTGATAAGCAGTGTATCCTCTTCTAAAAAGAAAAACACTCTGGCTCCTTCCTCCAAACCCATTTCCTTGCGGATATCTACAGGTATGGCTATCTGCCCTCTTGCACTTACTGTTCCCATCTCAAGCATCTCGCTCATATAATCACCAAATCTTATTAGTAAGACAGGTCTTATAAATCTTACTACGGGCTTCTTAGTACCTCTTGTTTTGAGTAGGGTATAAAAATTAGGTCAAGTGGATTTATTCTTTTATGCAAGATCTTCAAATTCTAGGAATTTGGAGAGATCGAGAACGAAGTTCTCGGGATGGTTTATGTGTAGTAAACCAGAACAAGAAAATTTATGCATATGCACAAGCTGCTGCAGGTGTTGGTTCCGTTACATCATTTGTACCTTGGATTGGTTCAAGTTTCCGAACGTAAAGTCCCTCACGTCTTAAAACACGAGCTAAATTTTTAGCAAGTTGCAATTCTAATTCGCTATCGTACCGTATTATCGGCCGCGAATCTTTCCAAACCCGTACCTGTAAAACAGTTTTTCCAGCTTCATTTTTTATATTAAGATCCGCACCAACAATTTCGTCATGTGGTTTTGAAGCCCAGTGACTAGAAGGACGACTTCTGTAATATAAGTCATGAGATATTAAAGTCGGCCCAAAACCATAACGGACTATTGCAACTGCAATTGGTTCTACCATTACCTTAAAACCAGAAGGTAATGCTTTTCTTACAATGGCTTCAGCACTTTCTTGTCTTCTTGTTAAATTCCATGAACGTAAACCAAGCATCATCTATACCACATATATATTTCAGGTAACCTCAATTTTAAATTCTTTCATTTTACCATTTTATTCGACTTTACTTAACAGTCACGGATTTCGCCAAATTTCTTGGTTTATCTACATCTCTTCCGAGCGCAAGCGCAGTATAATAAGCAATAAGTTGTAATGGAATGGTTTCAAGCAATGGATAAAGAATCTCGTCTTCTTTGCTAAGCTCCGGAAGCTGAATCCACATGTTAAACGAAGGATGTGGCTTATCGCTTATACCAATTAGATACGCTCCGCGAGCCTTTGTTTCCAATCCATTGCTTATGCTATCATGGTAGGTATAATCTGTTGGGCAAATTAAAATAACTGGTACCCCGTGTTCTATTAATGCAAGCGTACCATGTTTAAGCTCGCCTGATGGCATGCCTTCTGCATGAATATAACTGATCTCTTTAAGTTTAAGCGCACCTTCTAATGCAATAGGAAAGTTTACTCCTTTACCAAGAATATAAACATGAACTTTATTCTTTAGATATTCTGCAATTTCTCGTGCTTTTAGATCAAAATAGGATATATTTTTATCGAGCATACCAATAACTGATTCTATTTTTTGTTTTTTAATTTCGCCAGAGAGTGCAAACGCAATTAAATAAAATGCCAAGATCTGATTGCTAAATGCTTTAGTAGATGCAACCGCTATTTCAGGTCCACAGTTTGTATAGAATACCTTATTACTGTCTCTTGCTAAAGAAGAGGAAGGTACATTCACTATACTTATTATTTTCAATCCGCGCTTCTTTGCCTTGCGAACGCACTCCATGACATCTGCAGTTTCACCGCTTTGAGAAACTGCCAATATTACAGTATCTTTGTCAATCTCATCAACAAAATAAGAAAACTCATGCGCCATCATAACTTCGAGCGGGAATTTAGCGATCTTATTTAGAATATGTTTACCAATAACTGCAGAATGTCTCGCTGTTCCACAACCTATCGCAATTACTTTCTTATTATGCATCTCATTTGCCAAATCCTGTGCTGAGTCTAGATTCATTCCTTGACGCATTACTACAGGTTGCTCAACTATCTCTTTTAGCATATAATGTTTATATTCTCCAAGCTCGATCTTCTGGTTTTTCCAATCTAATTTAGTTGATTGCTTGGTAACAGAATTATTAGTAAGGTAGTTAAAAAATTCAAACGTTATTTTATTACCAGATTTTTTTGCTAAAGCAATATCCCCTTCTGTCAAAAATATTGCATCATCTGTTTGATCAATAAATGCAAGAGGATCGCTTGCAAATATAGCTTCTTTTTCTGCAATGCCAATGGCTAACGGGCTCTCGTTCTTAATTGCCACAAGCTGATCGCTATATCTTGCATCCATGATAACAAGAGAAAAGGAACCTCTTAACATTGGCGCGATTTGTTTTGCACGTTCGAATAGATCGCCTTGTAATTTTTCGAAAAGATGTGTAACAACCTCACTGTCAGTTTGTGATTTGAAAGTGTGGCCTTCCTTAATGAGCTGCTCACGAAGTTCTAAGTAGTTTTCAATTATCCCATTGTGTACTATAGCGATCTGATTATTGCAATCAAGATGCGGGTGGGCGTTTGCCTCGGTTACATTTCCATGAGTTGCCCATCTTGTATGCCCTATAATAATACTAGCAGGATGATTAAATGTTGCTTTAGTTATCCTGCCTATTTTCTTTTCCATTACTATCCCTGAGCTATTGATTGATGCATAACCCCAGCTATCATACCCGCGATATTCTAGCCTCTTTAGGCCTTCCACAATATCGTGTATACCTGAATCGCTTTCATTTAATTTTAGTAAACCTATAATTCCACACATGCTATGTTCTACCCCTGTTTTCTCATTCTTATATAGACGTCGTACTACTTATGTTCTCTATAGGGACGTGGTCTTATATATTCTGCATGCCACGTCGGCCGTTCTATGTCCTCCTCATGGAAGATAAAAACTTAGAAACAAAACCTTTATAAAACCTATGTAAAAAAATTTTTATAACTACTAAAAAAATATTTTAGGTGGTAACATGAGACTAGTAAATGAAAATGGGGAAGCCCTTAGCTGTATGGAAATAGATAACCAAAAGATTGCTGCATTATCCGAAGAAAGATTACAGATACTAAGGATGTTAACAAAGCAGCCCATGTACGCAGCAGAGATTGCGCGAGCACTTGGTATGGAGGAACAGGCGCTCTATTACCATATAAAGCTGCTACAAAAGGCAAGGTTAGTGAAGTTCACTGATTATGAAGAGAAAAAAGGAGGGGTGGCAAAAAAATTTATTGCTAGCTCTGAGAGCATTGCATTAGTGATAAGTAATAATTGGAAGCACTATACACATTCACAAATCTCAGTCCCAAAAATATTCACTCAATTTATTGATGATGGAGCATTCAATGGAAAATTTATTGTTGGTTCTCCTGACCCACATGGAAAATATCGCGCACGTGCAAGCGAATTTCCAATTTTAGAGTTGGCAATGCTACTGGGAAGCTATGCAACATTTTCTTTTCCACTTTATGTACTTGACACACAACTAAGTGAAGCTGATAAAAAACAGAATCTGATAATAGCTGGTGGACCAAAGGTAAACATGCTAACTGCGGAAATAAATGATACATTGCCATTGCGCTTTGATAAAGCAACATTTGAAATTTATAGTAAATTTTCCAAGAAAAGATATAGTGGGAACATTGGTGTTATAGAGCTATTGCCAAATCCATTTGCAAAAAATAAGCGAATAATGGTTGTTGGTGGATTGAATCATCATGGCACGCGTGCTGCAATATTTGCGATAATTAAAAAGATGAAGGAAGTAGAATCAGGAAACATGCATAATCCCAAGGCAATCGCAAAAGTCGTCGAAGGTTTTGATGAGAATGGAGATGGAATAGTTGATGCTGTTGAGGTATTGGAATAGTTACTGCCATGAGCTTTGGGCATTGAGCCAATGCCTACCTTCTTAATCCCTTGTTACCACAACTTCATCATGCATAAAGCTTCAGTAACAGTAGTATTTGGTAGAGAACACGAAACAAGACGTATTAGAGCCCCACATTTAAGACTAATTCAGGGTGGTTTAGCCAATCATAAACCAGAACCAGAAGAAAGGTCAATTAACTCTTCAAGAACCGTAGAAACAGAATTCAAACGTTGGCTAGCCTTGTTTTTTATTAAGCGAGGATATTTTTGTATTACCAAGAAAGGTTGTGATGAGCTAGCGGAAATTATAAGAAATCGATATATGGAGAATGCAAGAGAATATTTAGGTATAAACCCTACTGATTCGTATAGGGATAATTATGTAATTACGGTAGTGGGAGTTTTAACAGATAGCAAGATTAAGGAAAGAATAAAAAGGCACATTAAAAAAATGCTAGAAGAAGGAAAAGCTGAAGAATTATATGATAAAGGGTACATTGATCGTGCTAATGAAGTAGATTGGGAAAAAAAAGAGGTACGTATTGTTGTAATAAGAAAACTCCTAGAGATAACTAGCATTGAACCTAAGGATAGTAGTTATGACCTTTTTAATAATAGTGGTTTAGTTAGAGTACTTAAAAAATATCATAAAGATTCTCACTATAATGCTCTGGTAGAAGCAGGTTACGCATATTCTGAAGATGAGATTAAAGAACATGCAAGAACTATGCAATTTGGAACTGAAAGAATATATAAATGGGAGATGAAAAGCGTTGGAAATTACTTTTGGGAAAGTATAGACATGAGAACTGCCGCAACTAGATGGGTCATATGGAAATTAAATAAAAATTCAAGAGAGATAATATTGGGTGATTTTAAAAATAATGGATTAGGCGGATTGTTAACTCATCATTACAAAGATTCTCCTTATGAAGCGCTTCTAGAAGCAGGTCTTGTCACTCCAGCAGATGAAGCACATATGCGCCGCTATGGCCAAGCAAGATTCAAAGAGGTCTAATTAACCTATAACATTTATAAATAAACAAAGGAATAAGATAACTAGGTGGAATTATGGAATACGTTCAAATTTCTAAAGAAGAATATGAAAAATTGCTAAAATACCGAGACATTGTAAACAACATTGAAGAGGATATTCATGAAGAGCTAAATGTAAAACCTATAACTGATAAGCGAGCAATAGAGAAACTAAAGCGATTGGATAAGGAGGTAAAGGAAGGCAAAAGAAAAACTTTTTCTAAGGAAGAATTCCTAGCTGAATTCGGTAAATGAGTAGGTCTAATGTATAACTTGGAATTCGAAAATGACTGGAGATCATATTTCAGAAATGTTCCCCTAGATATTCAAAATCGATTTAAGAAAAGACTAGACAAATATGAAACTTTTCCTAGCTTTGCTTTCAGACATGAAAAGCATGGTTTGGATTTCTTTGTAGATGAAATAAATCAGTATCGAGTTTTATTTACATCAGACGAAAAGTCAAAAATTAGAAGATTCTATTTTATTGGGGATCATAAAGAATATGAGAAATTTCTAGGGACTAGAAAATAGTTGATCTTATGGCCGAAAGTCAGCAACTCTACGAATTCAAGAAAGCACTTAAACGCTTGGGTGAATTTCGAGGAAGCGGAACAGAATTAATATCTGCATACATAAACTCAGGCTCACCCTTGCATGATATGTCGAACCGCTTAAGAGAAGAAATGAATCAGGCAAGCAATATAAAATCCAAAAGCACTAGGACAAATGTTATTGGCGCGCTAGAGCGCATCCTACAGCATTTCAAAATATACAAACAAACACCGCCAAATGGCTTAGCTGTTTTCTGCGGCAATATAAGCGATAATCCTTCAAAAACAGATATAGACATATTCGCAATAGAACCGCCATTCAAATTAGGTATTGGAACATACCGCTGCGATAGCAAATTCTTTTTAGAACCATTGCAAAAAATGATTGAAAATACTGATACATACGGTATAGTAGTATTAGATGGAAGAGAGGCAACGCTTGCAATTCTTAGAGGCACACAGGTTGATATACTTAAAAAAGTTACTTCAATGGCGCATGCAAAAATTAAGGTGGGTGGACAATCAGCTAGGAGATACCAACGCCTCATAGAAGAAAGCATAGAATATTATTATAAAAAAGTTGGAGAAAATATGGATGAATTTTTTGTTGGAAAAACAAAAGGCGTTATCGTTGGTGGACCAGGGCCTACCAAGGAATTTTTTATGAAAATGAAGCCTTTCAATTATCAAATAAAAGTTTTAGGGGTGGTTGATACTGGGTACACTGACGAATATGGTGTAAGCGAGGTCCTCACAAAAAGCACAGATATACTCGCAGAACAAGAGACAATAAAAGAGAAAAAACTTATTGAAAACTTTATTAGGGAAATAGTAAATGATAGGCTAGCAACATATGGAGAAAAACAAGTTAGAGATGCAATAGAAAATAATCAAGCAGACAAGGTATTGATATCTGAGGGATTAGAATACAAAAAAGCTACATACTCATGCAACGCTTGCGGTGCAAAACAGGATAAATTAACAAAAGAAAAAGCACAAGACAGGATTTCATGCAAATGCGGAAGTGAAATGAAACTAGAAAAAGAAACAGAACTATTGGAAGAAATTGTAGAATTAGCTAGAGCACACAATATTGAGGTTGAAATTATATCAACAAATACTAGTGAAGGGTTGCAACTACTAAATGGATTTGGAGGGATTGGTGCATTTTTAAGATACCGAACCAAGTGAGGTTCTTAAAAAGCTTGTGATGCATCACAGGATTTTTAAGATATAAGAAGAACTAAGATGAATTTGTTTGATTATTTGGCTGAGAAGTGGGCACAGGTTCTGGCTGTGGGGTAGGCTCAGGTAATTTTATATTTATATTACACGAATTAGGCGCATACCCCTCGCTAATGCCAACCTCTAGTTTGGTTTTATAGAATTTACTTTGGTTTCCTTGTTTTATATTGATAATTGGGTTTGTTGCAGCATTTATTTTATTTAGACAGCTATTAAGATCAACAACACCATCTAATGTTGTGCATTCACTACCTTCTAAAGCAAAAATGGTTATGTTCTTTCCTACCAAACCTGTACTACCCGCAAAATCAATGCCGCATTGCTGAATATTTTTTCTAATTACATCACTATTAACATCCCGAAGATCTTGAATTATAAAAACATCACTAGATGCTAATAGCCCTTCAGCGAATACATCTGGTTCTACTGAACCATCACTGTTATCAGTTTTATTAATAGTATCATTAATTTTATTGTCATCAGCTTGTATGGATTTTGAGGGGTTTGCAAGAATCAGATAAGCAGCCACTAATGCCAGTACTACTAGTAAAATAGTTACAGTATTTTTCATATGTCTCCCTTATTTAAACAATGTTGATATGGTGCAGGATTTATAATAAGCACTGTCACCATGCAAAAATGCTTTAGTATCATATATAGTTGAAAGAGCAGGTTTTTCTGGAACTGCAGAATAAGCAAGCACAAACGAGGTAGTATTCTTAAGCTCAATCTTGCAATCTGATTTATCTTTTACTATGTCAGCAGAGGAAGACTTAACAGTACACGTATCACCAAGCTCATAGATAAGCACAGACTTATTATTAGCACGTAAACTATCTGCAATCATGTTGGCGCAGGATTTCATATTGTTGGCAGCATCATAATTAACACCCTGCAATTCTAGAGCAATTGCAGAGGACTTTTTAGTATTAATATCATATATAAACTCTTCAATATCAGCTGCTGATGCAGTTTTAGTTAAGAATACATATAAAAAGACAGAGAATATTAAAAGGCCAATAATAAATATTCCATATCCGCCTAATAATACAAATTTTACTAAACCAGTTGCTAGTCTGAATTTTGCAAAGATACCAAAGAAAACAAATAAAGATAGGGCTGCTAGAGATAAGAATGTAATAGCTGCTACGCCTCCAAAAGAAAATAGCTTGTTAGATGCGAAATCACTTAGTGAAGTCAATTTAGTCAGAGATACAAGGCTTGCTAAACCGCTATTTATGCGTCTTGCGAATGACCTGAATTTAGAGCTTGCTAATTGGAATAAACCCTCTTTTTGTATCTTTAACAATTCACTTGCCTGCTGTGAAACATTTGAATATGAAGCTGAAAGCTGCTGCAGCTCATTATCTGTTAGCCCTTTTGAAAAACTTGCATCTAAATTATTACTAACATTTTTCAATTCATCTAGTCTTTTTCTATCTTTGCTACTCAAATCTTTTGTATCTAGAAGGAAGATTATTGCATTGGCAGTACTCTTTGTACTTAAAGATTGGTTGTACAGTTGTAATACCTTTGGAATTAAAAGTTTGGTTTCAGAAATAGCCTCTTCATAGTCTGCAAGATCCTGCTCGATTGTTGAAAAATTGCGAAGTTCAATACTATTGTTTATTTTATTTGTAAGGTCATTTATTTTATTTAGGTTTATTCTTAAGGATTCATTGGAAACACTGTTTAATGCAGCAGATGTATCTGCAGAAACTTCACCTGCACTTACTGATAATGGATCAAATAATGAAGAAAACTGGATTGCCTTTGTTTCAGAGGTCCTAAACAAGAATCTGGAAACTGTGTGGTTGTACACCTCAAAACTTATAGATTTGTGATTTACATAAGGTGCAGATTTGCTTAAAATTGAATTCGCATTGTTTTCTAAAAGATTAAGTTGACTACCATTAAAAGATATGTCTGGGCACATCGCAAAACACTTTTCATCAATACATCTCTGAACTTCTGCAGGGTCAGTAGTTGGTGTTCTGACTCTTGTATTTTCTAAGGTAGATTTATGCGTTCTTAATTGAGGGACAATTGATTTTAGTTCGGTTAATGAGGATGCCAAGTTTTCATCGTTTATGTTTTCCATTAAAGATAACGCATTTCTAACTAGTTTATCTGTTTCATCGCTTGCCTTTCCATATTCTTTTATTAAAGCAATCGTATCTTCAAAGCTTATTGTTTTTTTAATGCCTTTTGCATAACTCGCTGAATATAAGACTAGCGCTACTTTATAACAACCTTCATCACTATCACAATATATATACCCTGAACCATATTTGATCCCATTTAAAAGTAAAATTTGTCTACAAGCATATTCTTCTTTGCCAAGAAATCTTCCACCATCATTTCTACTAAGATTATAATCTAAAATTGCCTGTTTTAAAGATGCCAACTCCTCTGTTGAAGGATATGTTGTTTGCTTATAATACGCACCAAGAACACTTTTTATGTCGTTTTCAGTCTGCAATGGCTCTCCATTTTTTAGAAGGAAGAGGGGTTTTCCATCTAATTGGACTATAGAATAATTAATATTATCCAAGGTAAAGCTGCTTGCATTTAGTCTAGTTGCATTTTCTTTGTCATACAAAAAGTTTTTAGCATCAAAAGCAGCAAAACTAAAATAGGATAAAAGTAAAAGATAAAATATACACCTTGCCGCCTTGAACATACACATATTCCCCACACAATATTTAAATTACTTATCCTTCGCGATTAATTACATATTCTGCAAGTTGGTTTAATGCTTTTTTTGCTTCAGAATCTTTTAAACCTTCTAATATCTTAAATGCCTTTGATTTAAATTCCTCTGCTTTTTTATTTGCATAATCAATCGCACCAATACTTTTGAGTATTGATATGACCTTTTTTAAATCATCTTGATTTTTAGAATGAGAGGATAGAATTTTCTTTATAAACTGTTTTTCTTGTTCATTTGCATTTTTTAATGCATATATTATCATAAGTGTTCGCTTGCCTTCTGAGATGTCGCCTCCAATCTCTTTTTTATACTTTTCAAAATCCCCAATAAGATTCAAAACATCATCTTTGATTTGAAAAGAAAACCCAAGATATTCACCGGCAGATTTTAGATTATTTATATCACTCTTATTTGCGCCGCCTAAGTAAGCACCGATTTCGCACGCTAAGCCAAGTAGCGCTGCTGTTTTTCCACTAATCATATTGATATAATCGCTTTCTGAGATATCAAAGTTATTTTTTGTATGCCAATTAAGCTCTATCCCTTGACCTTCGACTACGCGTCTAAAAGCGGTTCCATATAACTGAGCTATATGTAATTTTTCCTTTTCTTTTAATTCTAAATTAATTATTTCCTGCCAAATAGATGTATAAAATGCATCGCCTGAGTTAAGCGCAACTGGTATACCATAAATCTTATGAAGCGTCGGTTCGCCTCTTCGCATGTCAGAATTATCTTCTATATCGTCATGAATTAATGTAAAATTATGAAACAATTCGATAATGGCTGCTGGCTTGATTATTTTTTTACTATCGCTGCCAAATGCTTCGCAGCATAGAAAAGTTAGAATAGGGCGAATGCGCTTTCCACCCCTCTTTATGTAAGGTAAGAGCATATTATAGACTTCTTTAGGCTCTGCTGGAACCATTCTTTCAATTTCTTTCTCTAGTAATTCTAGCTCTTCTTTTACTAAATCATAAAATTGCATGAGAAAAATAAGCGAAGAGGGGTTTATAATTATTGCTTTGCAACAAGGTTTAGCCCCTAGGAAAGTTATTTTGATTATGAGCTAAACCTCGTTGTGAGCACTGAGCCATGAGCAGTGGGCAAAGACTACCTTTTTAATCCCTTGTTACCACAATTAATGATATGAGAAGACAGGCAATTGGCAGTGGGCAATGTGCAGTGAGCCAAAGGCCAATAGCTAAGAGCCAAGTGCCACTAACTGACAAAATAGATAAATCAACTGAATTCAAACGTTGGTTAGCTTTATTCTTTATTGAAAGAGGGAGATATAAAATTACTGGTAAAGGTTATACTGAACTAGCGCCACAAGTTATTAGACAAAACCTAGAATTTGGAGAACCAGTCAGCGATAGAAAAAGAGAACCTAGGTTAGAAAGCACAAGACCATTAACTCCAAAAGAGATTAAGGAAACAGTAGCAGCCAGAGTAGAAGGAATGATTAGAGAGGGAAAGACTGAAGAATTACTTGATGAAGGACATCTAGCTTATAAATCAAATTGGAAAAATAAACAAACTAGAATAACAGTAATAAAAAAACTATTAGAATTTTTAGGCGCTAGTCCTGCTAGACTGGATAAATTAAGAGAAGAATTAGGTGAACTTATTCTAAAATCTGCAAGAGAAGAACCAACAGACACAAAAAGAATGCAAGAAGTTTTAGAAGAGATAAAAAGTAATTTAGAAAGAATTAGAAAACTAAGTTTCAACAATTTTAGATTTTATGGAATTTCTGGTATGACTGGTAAATACCATAGGAACTCTCCTTATTTAGTTTTAGTAGAAATAGGTTACGCTTATTCTGAGGAAGAAATTAGAGAACATGCTAGAACTGGAAAGTTTGGAACTGATAAAATATATCCTTGGGAAATGCAAAAAGTCGGAAGTGAAGTTTATAAAAATAATTCAATTAGGGTAGCTGCAATAAAATGGGTAGTTTGGAAATTGAAAAAGAAACCATCAGATATAAATACAATTGATTTTCAAAGTAATTTAGGTGGATTATTAAGGTACTATAATGATTCTGTTTATTCTGCACTAGTCGACGCAGAATATGCACATACCACTGAAGAAATATTAACCCAATCTAAAATTGGTATATTTAATGATAACAAAGCATACCCATGGGAACTAGAGAGAATGCCTTTTGGTCTATGGCCGAATAAAGAAATTAGAATAGCTGCTACTAAATGGTTAGTTTGGAAAACTAAAAAAGATCCAAGGGAGATAACTCATAAGGATTTTAACAATAATAGATTAAACGGATTATTAAATCATTGCGAAGAATATGCTTATAGGGCATTAGTAGAAGCGGGTTATGTTTATTCTGAAGATAAAATTAAAGAGCATGCAGGAACTGGAGAATTTAAAACTGAAAAAATTTATCCCTGGGAGATGGACCCTGCTCCACATGGATTTTACGAAGAAAAAGAAAATAGAATAGCTGTAATAAAGTGGCTATTCTGGAAAACTAGAAAACAAGCAAAGGATATAATTCAACAGGATTTTATCAATAATGGGATTGCTACTATACTAAAATATTATAATGGCTCCCCCTATGAAGCACTTTTAGAAGCAGATCTAATAAGACCAGAAAATGAATCATACATGCGAAAGCGTGGATATCTAAATCTACAAAAAAGACACAGTTAAATTCTCCTCTTATTTCCGCATTTTCCACACTTTAAGTAAAATGAATTATGCTTTGCATCAAAAATAGCTTTGGCATTGCCATTAACTATCAAAAATGATAAACATTTCCTACAGAATTTTTTCTTCTGATCCTTGGTTAATCTAATTTTATATTTCTTTACCAATGCCCAGAGCATTTCTATGTAGCGCTTTGTACGATCAGGGTGCGAAGCTGTATTTTCTTCTGCTTGCGCTAGCAAAATTGCAATTGCATCTTTAGTTGTATTTTTTATCAGGCGTTTCTTAGCTTGAATGTTCATTGCTTTCGAAATATTGGTCTAATATTATAAATCTTATGATTGATCATTATGATATGACTGGACCCGTAGGCAACACTGGGAATTTTATAGAGGATTATTTCATTCACCCATTAGTTTCACAAACTGGGTATAATCCAGTAAATACTGCAGTATATGCGATAATTGCAATAATTGCCCTTTATTTTATTTGGGATATCTTTAAACGCAAAAAAATAGTTATTGACAAAAAATTTGTTTATGCTGTTTTACCTTTTATTTTATTAGGATCGACAATGCGTGTTGTAACTGATTCAATAGATAATAATAAATTCAAGGCAATAACACCTATCCATGAGGCAATAATAAATTCTCACATTTATGACTATGGTTACCTTACTGTTACCCCGGGAGTATATTTAGTTACTGCAGCGATATTATTTATATCAATGGGAGTTCTGCACTTAATTAAAAAATCGCAATATCTTGGACATGTTGGATTAATTCTGTGGCTATTCCATTTTCTTTTATTAGTACCGTTTATGCAGTATATTATGGATGCAATCCCAATATTGATTCTAGCTCTAATTCCAACAATAATCGCTTGGAAATATTTAAAGAATGAGATTTACGCATTAATTGTTGCTGGACACGCACTTGACGGCGCTGCAACTTTTTATGTTATTGATGTTTTTGGACCAAAGATTGGCAAGCTGTATTTTGAACAACACGTTGTTGGTGGATTTATTGGTGCAGTATTTGGAACATTTTTTGCATTTTATTTAGTAAAGTTAGCAATAAGCTTTGGAGTTGCGCATCTGCTTAAGAAAGAAAAGGAAGACGAAAATTTCAAGAACTTTATCGCATTAGCAATTATGATAATGGGTTTTGCACCAGGCATAAGAGATGTGCTTAGAATGGTTGTTGGTGCGTAATTAATGCAAATAAATAACGAACGCTTTCTAGAAATAGACTTTCTACGCGGCATCGGAATAGTAATGGTTGTAATTTTTCATTTATTTTTTGATTTTGATTATTTTGGAATTTTGCAAAATGAGATGTACGAAGGATCTTGGTTAATCTTCCAAAGAAGTACCGCTAGCTTACTAATTTTGGTATTCGGTATTTCACTGGTATTGAGTTATGATAGGGTAAAAGATAAAATAGAGAACCCATTCCTAAAATTTGGGAAACGCGCATTATTTCTTGCTGGAATAGCATCGTTAATCACATTAATAACTTGGATTTATCCGCATAAAGGGTTTATAGTATTTGGAATAATTCATTTCTTAGCAATATCAGTTATTCTTGGGTATTTTTTCCTTAGATACTATTATATTAATTTATTGCTGGGCATTGCAACAGTTATTATTGGCCTGCAATTTAGTGAGTTAACAGTAGATACTAATTTATTATTTTGGCTTGGTCTGTCTTTCAAAGGATTTTATACATTAGACTACTTTCCTATTTTTCCATGGTTTGGGATTGTTTTAATTGGAATGTTCTTTGGTAAGCGCTTTTATATTGGTGCTAAGAAAAACTTGGATTCTGGTATTGGGCAATCTTGGATCACAGATATGCTATCTTACTTAGGAAGAAAATCACTTCTAATTTATTTAATCCATCAGCCAATAATAATTGGGCTTTTACAGGTTTATTTGATAGCGAGCGGTTAGCCAGAGAGGATTAAAAATATTGTGCTGGAATTGGTATAATGCGACTTGAAATTTTAGAAATTTCAAGGCTATTGGCCCGCAGGCCAATCAGCCCTGATAAAAACAATTTAGTCCCTAATATTTTAGCGATAGGTGGTCTGCTTCTTATATTTCTAGTGCCTTATTTTTACGCACAAGATACCGCTAACAAGCTACCTGAGATTCTACTTCTATTATACTTCGTACCTACATTTTTCGTATATTCAAACATGGATGAACGTAAATTTATCCTTGCAGTAATATTTATCGCTGGGATGGCAGAATCAATGAACGTTGGTTTTGGAGATTATAAATATCTAGATGCAATAAAGGTTCCGAATTGGGTATTCATAGGATGGGCGGATACTGCCTGGGCATTGATAACATTAAATAAAATGCTAAAACCAAATACAAACCGAAATTTAACGTTAGGAGCAATAGTTACTATTTTTGCTATTTACGCGATATTTGCTTCGCATTCTATTGAAGGATTTTTTATAAATTGCTTTATAATGTCAGCTATATTCTTTGCGATCAAGCCAAAATCATATAATATATTCCTAATCGCTGTTGTATTTGGAATGGTTATAGAATACTCTGGTGTCTTCCTTTTTGGAGCATGGAGTTATGCAATTAGCCCACCAGATCTAAGCAGGCTTGGTGCAATGTATTCTTTTATTTATTTCTTAGCTGCTATGATTTCGAGATATGAATTATAGAAGCATTGAGTATATACTACCTTTTATTCCTTTGTTACCACAATTTATAGGTATGACAAGACGTACTGCAATGAGCCATGAGCCTTGGGCAGTGGGCAAAACACGAAACGCTGGACGTGAGACTACAATAAGCCAACAGCCACTAACTGATCAAATAGAAAAATCAGCAGAATTTAAGCGACGGTTAGCTTTATTCTTTATTGAAATAGGGAGATACAAGATTACTGATAAAGGATATGAAGAACTAGCACCTGTAGTATTTAGGCAAAATCTAGAATTTGGAGAACCTGTTAGTGATAGAGTTAGAGAACCAAGGTTAGAAAGTAAAAGACCATTAACTCCAAAAGAGATTAAGGAAACAGTAGCAGCGAAAGTAGAAGGAATGATTAGAGAGGGAAAGACTGAAGAATTACTTGATGAGGGGCATATAATATATAAAGCAGATTGGAAAGAAAAAAGAACTAGAATTAAAGTAATAAAAAAACTATTAGAATTTTTAGGAGCTAGTCCTGTTAGATTGGATGGATTAAGAGAAGAATTAAGCGAACTTATTCTAAAATCTGCCAGAGAAGAAAAGACAGATACAAAAAGAATGCAAGAGGTTTTAGAAGAGATTCAAAGAAATTTGGAGAGAGTTAGAAAAATAACCAAAGATGATTTTATTAACAATGGATTAGGTGGGTTGTTAATAAGTCATTACAAAAACTCTCCGCATTCTGCGTTAGTAGAAGCTGGATATGCTTACTCTGAAAATGAAATAAAGGAGCATGCTAGAACTGGAGAATTTGGAACTGATAAGATATATCCTTGGGAACATAACCAAACCGTACATAAGTTTTATAAAAAATCTGAAATTAGGGTGGCAGCTATTGAATGGCTTATTTGGAGACTAAAGAAAGATCCAAAGGAAATAAATACTGACGATTTCAGGAACAATGGATTAGGTGGGTTGTTAAATTATTACAAAGGCTCTCCTTATTTGGCATTAGTTGAAGCTGACTATGCTTATTCTGAAAATGAAATAAAAGAACAAAATGGACAGTTTGGAACTGATAAGATATATCCTTGGGAAATGACTAGCGCACCTAACAAGTTTTATCATAAAAAAGAAAATAGAGTTGCTGCGGTTAAATGGTTAACCTGGAAATTAAATAAAGAACCAAGAGAAATAACCAGAATGGATTTTATTAAAAACGGGCTCCAAGGCTTATTAGATAGATACAATGGCTCCCCATATGAAGCGCTTCTAGAAGCCGGTCTCGTAACTTCAGCAGATGAAGCATATATGCGAGAACGAGGATACAGAAACTTAATATAGCCAGAATACTACTTAGAAATCGATTTTTTCAAAACCTCTAAGCTAAGCAATGCACACTTAAGTCGCGAAGGATTTTTACTAAGATCAACCTTTATCATTTGTAAAATATCCTCTTTTTGCATTTTTGCAAGCTCATCTAATGTTTTTCCTTTTATTTCTTCTGTGAGCAGGCTTGCAGATGCTTGACTAATCGCACACCCACTACCAATGAACTTTACTTCTGATACTTTTTTCTCACCATTGAGTTTAACAAAAATTTCTACCTTGTCACCGCATAGTGGATTAAAGCTTTCAGCATGCAGATCTGCATTTTCCATTTTCCCAAAATTAATTGGGTTCTTGTATAATTCTAAAATGAATTCTTGATATATCTCAGAAGACATTTAATCAACTTTAAATATTTTTTTCGCTTCTTTAATCCCATCACAAAGCTTATCCACATCTTTTTTATCATTATAAATATAGAAACTAGCTCTACTGCTAGCTGGCAATGCTAAACGCTCGTGCAATGGCATAGCACAATGATGACCACTTCTAATAGCTACATTATATTCATCTAAGATGGAGGCAAGATCATGCGGATGAACACCATTAACAGTAAATGCAATAACACCTGCACGCTTTTCTGGATTTTTAGGACCAAAAATATTAACCCCGTTTATTTCTGTCATTTTTTGCAGTGCGTATTGAGTAATAATCTGTTCATGTTTTCTTATATTTTCCATTCCAAGTTTTCCAAGATAATCTATTGCAGCTCCTAAGCCAATCACACTGGAAGCTGGAGGCGTGCCTGACTCAAACTTAAACGGTAATTCGTTCCATTTTGACTCTTCCACATGTACTTCAGAAATCATGTCCCCACCATACAAAAACGGATCCGTCTCTTCCAGCACTTGCTCTTTGCCGTATAATATACCTACACCAGTTGGACCAAGCATTTTATGACCTGAAAAAGCAAAAAAATCGCAATCAATTGCGCTAGCGTCTATTTGCATATGAGGGATACTTTGTGCGCCATCAACTAATACTTTTGCGCCCGCATCATGAGCAAGCTTACACAGTTTATTTACATTATTTAGAGTTCCAAGAACATTAGACACATGTGTGATCGCTAGTAATTTTGCACCTTTTATTTTTTCAAAATCAGATTCTTTTAGTTCGCCTTCTTCATTTATGTCAATTATCTCAAGTTTTGCGCCTTTTTGTTTTGCTAATTGCTGCCATGGCACGAAATTACTATGATGCTCCATTATTGAAATAACTATTTTATCTCCTTTTTTGATATTTTTTTCTCCCCAACCGCGCATAACTAGATTTATGGATTCAGTAGTATTTTTCGTGAAAATAATCTCTTGCTCGCTTTTGGCAGATATAAAATCACGAACCTTGGTTCTTACATTCTCAAATTTCTCGCTAGCTTCTTCACTTATTTTGTATATCCCGCGGTGTACATTTGCATTATAATTAGTATAAAATTCATTTACTGCATCTATTACTTGTTGCGGTCGCTGAGAGGTGGCTGCAGAATCCAGATAAACAAGTGTGGGATTATTTTTAAAAATAGGAAAATCTTCTTTTATTTTATCGATGTTCATATTGCTCATTGCTCAAAGCCCATTGCTCACGGCAGTTAAACCTTTGTATCCTTTCTCTTCTAGTTCGTGTGCTAATTTCGCATCTCCAGATTTTACTATCTTTCCATCGACCATAATATGTACAAAATCTGGTATGATATATTCTAATATTCTTTTATAATGTGTTATTAATAAAAAGCAACGGTCTATAGAACGCATTTCATTGATTGTTTTTGCAACATGCTTTAATGCATCTATATCTAAGCCAGAATCAATTTCATCAAGTATAATCACTTTTGGTTTTAAAACTGCCATTTGTAGTATTTCATTACGTTTTTTCTCCCCGCCAGAAAAACCAACATTTAAATCACGCTTTGCAAAATCTTTTGATATCCCAATGTTATGCGTTGCTTCATCAATTTCTTTTTGTATCTTCAGCATCTCATCTAAAACTTTTCTTTTGTCCTTTTCTTCTCCAAGCTTTGCTTTTCTTAACAAATTAGCAACTGTCACGCCTTCTATCTCTTGAGGATTTTGAAATGCTAGGAACATGCCTTTTCTTGCACGCTCATCTGTTCGCAAATGAGAAACATTTTCACCATTAAGCAATATTTCACCGCTAATATCAAATGTAGGATTACCAAGTAATGAAGACGCTAACGTACTTTTGCCTGCGCCATTCGGCCCCATGATTGCATGGAGCTCTCCATTTTTTATTTTTAGATTTAAGTCCTTGATAATCTGCTTATCCCCAATGCTAACAGTAAAGTTTTTGATTTCAAACATCGTCTTATGCCCTCCTTATGCTCAAGCACTAGAGTATCTCTTAGGTTAGCCGCAGGACCCACCGCAAAGCGGTTCCCCCGCGGCGGCCTTCTTATGTATTCATTATGTAAATAAAACCTTGGCCCAAAGCTCATGGCTCATTGCTCATGGCAGTATAATTTAGGTATGCCTAAATTTTTAAACTTAAGCATAGATATTCATATAGTTGATTTTATGGCACTGGAAGAACTGCAGGATTATAAGTATGGTTTTAGTGATGACCACAAATATACTTACAAAACTGAGAAGGGATTAAACGAGGAAATAGTAAAACAAATTTCAAAAATAAAGGGTGAACCAGAGTGGATGCTAGAAAAGCGCTTACTAGCTTATAAAATATTTAGGAGCAAACCAATGCCAACGTGGGGTGCTGACTTAAGTCCAATTAACTTTGATGATATTACCTATTATGCTAGACCAACTGATAAGAACGTTGATGCATGGGAAATGGTTCCAGATGATATAAAGAAAACATTTGATAAGATTGGAATTCCAGAAGCAGAAAAAAAATTTTTAGGCGGTGCGAGCGCACAATATGATAGCGAAGTTGTGTACCATAACTTAAAGAAAGAATGGGAAGAACAAGGAGTTATATTCACGGATATGGACTCTGGATTAAGAGAATACCCTGAAATAGTAAAAAAATATTTTGGAACAGTTATACCGATTACAGATAATAAATTCGCTGCGCTTAATACCTCCGTATGGAGTGGTGGCAGTTTTGTTTATGTCCCAGAAGGCGTACATGTTGAAATTCCATTGCAGGCATATTTTAGAATAAATGCAGAGAAAGTCGGGCAGTTTGAAAGAACTTTGATTATTGCTGAGAAAGGAAGTAAAGTACATTACGTGGAGGGGTGTACCGCGCCAATCTATTCCGCTTCTTCTTTGCATAGTGCAGTAGTTGAATTACTCGCAATGGAAAATTCGCATATACGATATACTACCATTCAAAACTGGAGCAATAATGTTTTCAATCTAGTTACGAAACGCGCAGTTGCTTATAAGAATGCATTTGTTGAATGGCTCGATGGGAATATAGGTTCTCAAATCACAATGAAATTTCCATGTGTTATGCTTAAGGGTGAAGGAGCACGCGGTGATGTAGTCAGCGTTGCATATGCTGGCAAAGGACAATGCCAAGACGCTGGCGGGAAAATGATTCATCTTGCACCAAATACTACTTCTAGAATTATTTCGAAAAGTATTTCGCAGGGTGGTGGACGCACTAGCTATCGCGGTCTTGTTAAAATTGTTAAAGGTGCAAAGAACTGCAAAAACTTTGTACAATGCGATGCATACATGCTTGATGAAAAATCAAGAAGCGATACCTATCCAACCGTGCAGGTAGATGAGGATACTGCAACTATTGGCCATGAAGCAAAAGTAGGCAAAATTGGCAATGATAAACTATTCTACTTAATGTCTCGCGGAATTCCAGAACAAGAGGCACTCGCAATGATTGTACAGGGATTCTTAGAACCATTCACAAAGGAATTGCCAATGGAATATGCTGTTGAATTGAATAGATTAATTCAAATACAATTAGAAAATGCTGTTGGATAGGCAAGTTTTATGGATATTGAAAATAATTCTAATATAACTATTAGCATAAATGATGTCAAAGATGGACAAATAGCTATAGGTACTAATGCAAAAGTAAATCTAATTGGCGAGCTCGATAACGATCGTAAAATTGAAATTATTGTTGGCGAGAACAGCGAATTAAAAAGCTACATAATCCAAAAAAATGGATCGCTCGAGCAACGCAACATTGCGAAACAATATGCGCGCATCTATACAAATATTATTTATTTTGGAGGAGGAAACGCGAAAATTGTTAATACACTTGAAGGCGACAGCAGTGAAGCTTACGATTTGCAAGTATTTGCAATTGATGATGGAAAAAGATTAGTTATTGACACTACACTACTACATATTGGAAAGAATACTAGCGGGAATATTCTAGTAAAAGGAACTGCAAAGGATACTGCAATTGCAAAAATAGATGGAATGATAAAAATTGAAAAACATGCAAGCGGTTCAAACTCATTTTTAGATGAACATGTTATGCTGCTTAATCCTGGCGCAAGAGCAGATACTAACCCGCAATTAGAAATAGAAAACAATGATGTAAGCTCCAGGCATGCGGCTTCAGTTAGCCAGATAGATGAGAACAAAATATTCTATATGATGGCACGTGGATTAAAGCGTGAGGATGCGAGAAAACTAATCGTTGAAGGGTTTTTAGGTTCTGCTGTTGAAAAAATTGATAATAAAGAAATTAAAGAAAAGGTTAGCGAACTGATTGCAGAGAGTTTTTAAATCTATCCAATCAAATTAATCTTACTTATTTCTAGTCACATTTTTGTGGCGAGCCTTATTGGCGAAAGAGTGATAACAATGTCCAAAAATAAAATTCGATTCATTAGAAAGGATAACTCACAGCTAGTATCTCTAATCCAAAAACTGCGCATTGCGAATAAGCTTATTTGGAAAAAAGTAGCTTATGAACTTGCTAAGCCAAGGCGCATGCGCATTGAGGTTAATCTAAACAAACTCGATGAATATGCCAAAAACGGTGAAACAGTTTTAGTACCTGGAAAGGTATTGGGCTCTGGCCAGATATCTAAAAAAGCAACTGTAGCTGCATTTGCTTTCAGCGAAAGCGCGAAACAGCTTATTGCGCAAGCAGGTGGAAAAACCATTTCGGTTGAAGAACTCTTTGCATCAAATCCAGAAGGAAAAAATGTATTAATATTAACGTGATAAACATGCTCGCTATAGATGGAACAAATCTTGTACTCGGACGCGCTGCCTCGCAGATTGCAAAAAAACTATTGCAAGGCGAGCAAGTGCATTTAGTAAACGCTGAGAGTATGATTATACATGGGAATCCAAAACAAATTATAGAGAAATATACACAACGAAGACGCATTCAGCATAAAGGAACTCCAGAAAAATCGCCATCCTGGCCAAAGATACCAAATTTGCTCGTTAGAAGAATAATCAGAGGTATGCTACCTTGGAAAAGATCAAGAGGGAAAGATGCTTATAAGAAATTATTTGTTTATGTTGGCAATCCGAAAAAATTAGAAGCAAAAAAATTAGATAATGCGGAATTTAAATCTGCAAACCGCCATATAACGATTTTGGAGCTTTGTAAGAATTTTGGTTATGCATAAAGTGATTTTTATGGAAGAAACAAAAAAAGAGGAGATAAAGGAAGAAGCAGTAGCACCAACAACAGCTAAAAAAGAGCGAAAGCCAAGAAAAAAGAAAGAAGAAACAGTAAAAAGCGAGGCTGGAGCAGAAGAACCTAAAAAAGAGGAAACGAAATCAAAGAAAAAAAAGAAAAAACAGGCTTTGGTTCTACGTGGCAAAAGAAAAGAGAGCATTGCACGAGCAACAATACGTGCAGGAAAAGGAAATGTTCGCATAAATCATATGAAATTAGAAGCTTATTATTCTAACAAATATATTAGAGATATAGTAAGACAACCATTAAGCTATCTTGGCCCAGAGACACTTAGCATTGATATCAGTATAGATGTAATTGGTGGCGGTATGATGGGCCAAGCACAGGCAGCAAGAACTGCTATTGCAAATGCGCTAGTTGAATATTTCCCAGATCAAAATCTAAAAGAAAAATTCTTAAGTATAGATAGGTCACTATTAATAGAAGATGTTAGACGCGTTGAACCAAAGAAATTCAAAGGGCCAAAGGCTCGAGCAAGATTCCAGAAGTCGTACAGGTGACTGCCTTGGGCAGTGAGCCATTGGGTTTTATATTACATAAGGTTTCATAGAACGGCCGACGCGACCATAAAGAAAATACGTGTGTCGCGTCCCTAAAGGTTTCATAGGTAAAACGACGGCTTTGTTAGAATGGGAGAACAGAAGGAGGTCATAGCATGGAATTCCCAATAAGATGTTTTAGTTGTGGCGGAGTTATCGGAGATTTATACGAACAATACAAATCATTATCAAAAGATAAAGGTCCTGAAGCAGCACTTAACGATCTTGGATTAGATAGATATTGTTGTAGAAGAATGTTTGTTTCACATATCGAAATTACAGATAAGATATCGAAGTATCCAAGAATTTAGCAGTGAGCTTTGGGCAGTGGGCCTTGAGCCACTGGGTTTTATTAACATAAGTAATACCTAGGACGACCGACGTGGCATTAAGAAAATATAAGACCACGTCCCTATAGAGAATATAAGTAGAACGACGAATATGTAAGAATGAGAAAACAAAAGTATAATACAGCGGGATCGTGAGGTAACCTGGCATCCTGCGAGCTTGGGGTGTTCGTTATCTGAGTGCGCTTTTTAGGTAAAAAGTGCCCAAAAACTGGGACGCTAACTAAAAAGTCCCAGAAATTCAAATCTCAGCGGTCCCATTTATTTTAATAAACTCACTACAAAGACAAGGTAAATGACCTTAGTAAAGGATCGCAGTATACTAAATTTGGAGTTTAATAGAGGTGCATAAAATGGTAGAGAAAACAGGATTGTTAGTAAAGCAGGAAAATTATTTGGAAGCAGGAATACATATAGGAACGAAAATACGAACGTATGATATGCGCAGATTCGTATTTAAACGCAGGGATGATGGCTTATTTATCTTGGATTTACGTAAAGCTGATCAAAAACTTTTGCACGCTGCAAAGCTTCTTGCAAGATATAAACCAGAGGAAGTTTTAATAGTTGCGTCACGCGCATATTCTGGAAACCCAGCTGCAAAATTTTCTAAATTAACTGGAATCAGTACATGTAAAGGAAGATATACTCCAGGAACTATGACAAATCTTTCATATAAACAATTTGCAGAGCCAAAAATATTATTTGTATGCGATCCAAAAGGTGAGAGGCAAGCTATTGCTGAAGCAGCGGCAAATGGAGTGCCAGTTATTGCGCTCTGTGATACAGATAATGAAACAAAGTTTATTGATTTAATAGTTCCGGTAAATAATAAAGGAAAACGCTCGCTAGCGCTTATCTTTTACATATTAACTAGAGAGATAATGCTTGCACAAGGAAAAATTAATTCTTATGAAGAATTTACTCATGATATGAGCTATTTCGAGCAGGCAGAAGAAGCAGCGAAGAAAGCAGAATAGATTATTTATAATTAGTCCTGCAGAAGTTTACATCAACTTGGTTATCTTGTAGATCGCAAACAGTTACATTCTGCTCTAATTTTGCAGCATTTGTATAACATCTAACATCCCATTCATCGCTAGAAAGATTTGCACAGTTTTCATGCCTTAATTTTAGATTATCTTGAATTGATGCTCGATAGCAGACATCCCTGGAACCTGGGTCAAAATTTAAATATTCGCATGCCTGCGGATTTCCGTATTCCTTTCCAACATCAATAAAACAATGCTCCTTTGCGATAGGCGCATATCTAGTAATCTGAATACATCCTTGTAAATCGCTAGTCTCAATTGCATATTTTTTGTAGCAATCCCATCGCTTTAGAAGTTCTACTCCGTCACAAACAGCAGGATTCTTATCTCTTTTTGCAAAATGCGCGTAACAATTAACTGCATAAATCGTATCTTTTTTAGTTAGATCGTCACATGCACCGGGTCTATCTGTTTTTACTGCGTAAAGCGCTCGGCATGCATCAATTTCATCATCCTTTGGTAACCCATTACATTCATCCTTTTTTAAGGCAATACTAACACAAGCGTTCTGCTTGAAACGAATACCTAAATCAGCACAAGCTTCAGCATTCACTGTTTGCTGCGCATATGCAAAGATGCATTCTTCATTTTTTTCACAGAAACTATAATTGTTATTTGCAAGTGCCTTGCATAATGGTTTCTCATCAAGTTTTTTATAGAAACAAGAATCCACCTTTTCTATACACGGTCTTCTATCGTCCATTTCTAGATTACTACACAAATCAAGATTATCCAATTTTACAGCGTGGGACCCAACACAAGTTTTCTTCTGGCTATAATCTGCTAGTTTCAGGCACGCCTCAACTGAATCTGTTGCTAATGCAACGAAGCAGTCTTGCTTCTTAGTTTCATTGGATATACTATCACAGGTTGTTGCGACTTTGGTTGATAACGCATTTTGCAATTGACAATCATCATCACAAACAGTGCTAACTGAAACATTTGGTTTTGTTACATTAGGGATAGCAATATTAGTACTTCCATTATCTGCTGGTTTTTTTCCAAAAAATAAGAAAAATATTGCGATTGTAATTATTAGAATAACTACAACAGTACCTAAATTAGTATATACTTTTCTTTTTTGTTTTTCTACTGGTTTCATATACTTGTATTTTTTTCCTTTGCTTGTTGGGATAATGGGAGAGATACTAAGTATGTCATCTTCTACCTTAGGGATCTGGTCTTTTGGCATGTTTAATACTAAAAAGTAAATATTTAATAAGCCATGAGCAGTGGGCAGTGAGCCGTGGGCCAACTCGTTTGGTGGCTCACTGCTCATGGCCCAATGCCCAAGGCAGAAATTATAATTTATGTTCTTTTGTTATTTTAAATCTACGAATAAAAAGGGGAACTATATAAATATTTTCTTGAAAGAAATGATGCTCAAAAGATTTAGAGAGAATTTAAAGTGGGAGGTGAGGTGGAGCTTCGGCAAACCACCTCGCTTCAAAAAACTGAAAAAAAGTAAAGAATTAGAATAAAAAGGGACAAAAACAACTTTACCAACCAAAAATCAAATCTGTGTTTATTTTTCATATCGCAAAATTTTGGTGACCAAACTAAAAACGCTATACCTGCCAAAAGGATGCGGCTTATTAATTTGAAATTGAACCCAAATACAAAAACTTCAAAAATAGACTCTATTACTAAAAAAAACAAAATTAATTGTATAAATAACGGAAGACGATTAGCTGAATGATAAAGCACATCATTCGTATTATAAAACCAGGGCTTGCCTTTATCCCAATAGTCAAACATAATATTTGATCTCAAAGGTTAGATTTAAAAACATCTCGTTACTATATTCTGTTATCTATTTTTAGGTCGATAAGCATATATCACCTAGAAAATATTACTATTTAGAATATTTAATGGAGGAAAGATTAATATGGCAAAGAAAGAACACCTAAACATAGTATTTATCGGACATGTTGACTCAGGTAAATCAACAACAGTTGGAAGAGTGCTATATGAAACTGGAGCTATTAGCGAGCAGGTTTTGAACAAATTAAAGGATGAAGCAGCCAAAGTAGGTAAGGCAACATTTGAATTCGCGTTCGTTATGGATGAGCTAAAAGAAGAACGTGAACGCGGCGTTACCATTGACATTTCGCACAGAGAATTCGAAACTGCTAAATATTATTTCACAATTATAGATGCACCTGGTCACAGAGACTTTGTTAAAAACATGATTACTGGTACATCACAGGCAGATGCTGCAGTACTTGTAGTTTCTGTTAAAGATGGCATCCAACCACAAACAAGAGAACACGCATTCTTAGCAAAGGTTCTTGGTCTTAATCAACTAATTGTAAACTTAAACAAAATGGATGCAGTTGGGTATAAACAAGAAGAATATAACAAAGTAAAAGGAGAGGTTGAGAAACTCCTAACTGGCATTGGATACAAAACTGCAGGAGTGCACTTTGTACCTTGTTCAGGATATGTAGGTGACAACGTAACAAAGAAATCTCCAAATATGGCGTGGTATACTGGCCCTTCATTAATAGAAGTTTTAGATTCATTAATTGCTCCACCAAAACCAACTGATAAACCATTGAGGCTTCCAATTCAGGATGTTTTAACAGTAACTGGACATGGTACTGTCCCAGTAGGTAGAATAGAAACAGGTAAATTAAAACCAGGTGATCAATTAGTGTTTATGCCATCTGGTGCAAAAGGAGAAGTAAAGAAAATTGAAATGCATCACAAGGAATTACCTGAAGGATTACCTGGCGACAATGTTGGATTTAACGTTAAGGGTGTTGAAAAGAAAGACATTAAAAGAGGAGATGTTGCAGGCCCAGTTAGCGCACCACCAACAGTTGCTGCAGAGTTTACTGCGCAGATAGTAGTTCTAAACCATCCAACAGCAATTGCAGCTGGCTACACACCTGTGTTTCACATTTGTACAGCGCAGTTCGCTGGGCAAATTGTCGAGATTGTTGAAAAGAAAGACCCAAAAACTGGCCAAACACTACAACAAAAACCAGACTTTATTAAAACAGGTGATGTTGCGATAGTAAAAATAAAACCAATGAAGCCTGTTGTTGTGGAAAAATTCCAAGAATACGCACCATTAGGCAGATTGGCTATCCGTGATATGGGTCAGACCGTTGCAGCAGGCGTAGTACTAAGCATAGTACCAAAAGCTGCAGAGAAATAATCTTCTAATTTTTAAATTTTCTTTTTCTCTTTTATTTATTTTCTTTAATTAGCTAATAGTGTAGTTTTTTATTCCCCATCAGTTCCTGTTGGTCGGGAATCAATAAAATCAGCTCTAAGAGATTCAGCTGCTGGATCAATAATTTGTGCTCGTCTTTTTGCAGCTAGTTCTTCTTGCAATTTTCTTAATCTATCTAAAAACTTATCTATTCTCCTTCTTGTTTGCCTACGAGTATCTCCTGACAACCCAGTAACTGCATATATTGAATCTTTGGCATCAAGATCAAAATAACCTCTGAACAAACTTCTTCCGCTCCTAAACTCTAAATTAAGATCCGCACAAAGTGCCCTCAGTCTTTCCAAATTATGCCCATTTCCTATCCTAGGTAAACCTATTTCTAAAAGATCATGCGCATAGACTCTGGCTAAATCTATATAAACAGTTATTACTGCATTGGTTGGATGTTGAATAGGGATTTCTTCACTTACCATTTTAAAATCTAATTGATCGCGTGGTCTACATACTACGACCTTTTTTTCTTGTTGTGCTGCAATCTCATCCCTAAGGTCTGGAACAGTCATACCATGCATAGCTAAGAAATGGGCCATTAGCTCATAGAGGTCCCAGTCTATTCTTGCTGCTATTTTTATTAGTTCTATGTCTTCTGCTAATTTTCTTGCCCTGCTAGCAGGTGATAAATGCTCAATATCAGATAGATTATCAATAGCATCAGCTAATTTTATTGGAAATGTAGAAATACCATCTGCACTTAAAAGACCGTCAAAATAGACTCTTCGCATTTCTCTGTAAACCTCAGGAGGATAAGATTCATCTTTGCTTCTATAAAAATCAGGAGCAAAATTAAATACGCTATGCGTAGCAGGTATCCAAATATGCGTGGTTTCTCCTTCTGTTGGATTAGGCCTTGGTCTAACGCACCTCGGCGTTGTTAGAAGTGCGACACCTCTTGATATCTGCTCTCCAAATTCTAATCTAAGTGAAGCATAATTTACAGCTAGTCTCCTCTTTGGACCATCTTCAATTACATCATGCATTAGCGCTCGTGCACCAGAGATATAAGAACCGTTTAAAATCACCAAAACGTAAAATGCTACGCCTAACGGATGAAAAATAACATCTCGGTCCCCACCTTTTCTTTTTTGACCATCAAAAATCTGCGAGGCTGTATCAAAAGCCTTTCTTAATGATGCTTCGCCTCCATTCCCGTTACGAACATTTGGTGCTTGTGCTAAAATCATTTCAAAAGTAGCGCGCGGATCATGAAGAGGCTCGAATAATTTGAAAGTACTATGTCTGGATGAGGTCCCGTTACCTCCTGCTGTTCTAACTGTGGCCCTAGCCAAGTGTCCTTCAACCATAACCCCACCATAAAGCGCATAAATTCTTAAAAATTAGGGTTATATGCGCCTAATAAATTTTAAATAACGTTTTTTAAACCTAATGGTTTTAAACTTCGGCATTTGTCAAACGTCGAAAAATTTAACATATTAACACTTATCAACTGGCGCTAATGCCCTTTCTTAATTTTTAATTAATAACATATACACTAATAATCCTTTTAAATACTCGCTTTTACGCTTTTTTTAACACAAAATAACAAATATAATTATTACCAACCCATTATAGATCATGGAAATTATTAACATCTCAGATATACTTTTGGAAAAACTAGAAGGTAAACAAATAACCATACGTGGATGGGTTTATCGCCATCGTCTTGGTGGTGGAGGTAGCATGGTATTTGCTGTTTTGCGCGATGCAACAGGCATAATGCAAGCTACAGTTAAGAAAGAAAAAACAGATGAACAAAGTTTTAAGCACGCGAGCGATGCTTATGTTGAAAGCTCGGTAATTGCTAGCGGAACAGTTAAAAAAGATGATCGAGCGCCTGGCGGCTATGAGATTGCTGTTGAAAAATTTGAAACAGTGCACAGAGGCGAACCGTTTCCAGTTGCAAAAGATTTAAGCGAAGAATTCTTGCTTGATATTAGGCATCTTTGGATTCGCTCGCAAAAGCTAACAAGAATAATGAAAATAAGAAGCACGCTTATACAAGCGATTCATGAATTTTTTCAAAAAAGAGGATATACACTATTCGATCCACCTCTATTAACACCCAATGCGTGTGAAGGTAAAATGACTTTATTCGAAGTGAAATATTTTGATAGTAAAATGTATCTAAGCCAGAGCTGGCAACTGTATGCAGAAGCAGCAATATTTGCACTAGGAAAAATTTATGATGTTGCACCAACTTTCAGGGCAGAGAAAAGTAAAACTGCAAAACATTTGGCAGAATTTTGGATGGCAGAAATGGAAGCTGCTTGGATGGAGCTTGATGAACTAGTGCAGATTGCAAAGGATGAAACAAAATTTCTTGTTGAACGAGTATTGGAAAAACATGAGGAAGATCTAAAGTTTCTTGGAAGGGACGTAGCGAAATTAAATAGCCAAATTTCAAAGCCGTTTCCAACGATCACTTATACTGAAGCACTTAAAATGTTAAAAGAAAAAGAAGGAATGGATGTAAAATGGGGAGAAGATTTACACGCAACTGAAGAGGAAAAACTAATGAAACATTTTGATACTCCGATAGTAATAACGAATTATCCAATAGAGATTATGGCATTCTATAAACCTCACGATCCAAAAGATCCAAAAACTGCATTATGCTTTGATATGCTTGCACCAGAAGGATATGGTGAGATAGTTGGTGGGTCACAACGCAGCTTAGATGTTGAAGACATTGTAAAAAGAATAGAAAAAGAGGGCGGGAGTATAAAAGATTATGCCTGGTATCTTGATCTAAGAAAATATGGAAGCGTTCCACACAGCGGGTATGGTGTTGGTGTTGAACGCGTGCTGCGCTGGATATGCGGATTAGATAATATAAAGGATACCATCGCTTTTCCTAGGACTATGAGCAGGAGTTATCCTTAGTTTTAATTACCATAAAAATCAATCAGATTCTGGATTCCCTCTTCTAGACTAATTTTTGACCTAAACCCCAATTCCTTTTCTGCCTTTTTTGTGTCCGCCATAGTTCTTGCAACATAATTAGTTACTTTGTTTTCTATATATTTTGGTTTTATTGCCTTTGCGAGCTTTTTATTAATAATTCCAATCATGTCATTAATACTTGTTTCCTTACCATTACCTACATTATAAATACCGAATTTTATGTTCGCTCTTGCTGCGAGTATATTCGCCTCGACAACATCAGTTACATAAGTAAAATCTCTTGTTTGTTTGCCATCACCATATATAACTGGTTGCTCATTATTTTTCATGGCTAATAAAAATTGAGTTACTAGGTTAGCATACTGCTTCTTTGATAATTCATTCGGACCATAAACACTGAAATACCTAAGGGCTATTATCGATAGCCCATATAGTTTATTATAGAGTTCGGCCATCCTCTCCATAGCATACCTTGCTTCCGTATAGTGGTCTGTTACTTTTACTTGCATTGACTCCTTATGGGGTGGATCATGACCATTGTATAGGGATGAAGTAGATGCCCATACAATTTTTATATCGTACCGCCTTGCGAATTCCAGCAATTTTAGAAAATCTTCGATACACCTTGCAGTAAGCAACGGATTTTCCTTGTACATTGGAGAAGACGAATATATCCCTTGATGAAATAGAATGTCATAACTTTTTTCGAATTTTTCGCAATCTCCGCTTGAACACTTTATGATTTTTATACTATTTTTAAATTTTCTAAGATTGTCCTCGCTCCCAGTATGAAAATTATCAACAACAGTAATGTTATTTTTTTCTCTTGAAAGCCTTTCGACTAAGCTTGATCCAATAAAACCTGCGCCACCAGTTATCAATATATCCACAAAAATCACCAATAATCAGATTATAATTAATGCATTAATATCTTCTATAGAGATAATTTTAAAAGGAACATTATTAAATCTTAATATGACCAAAATTCGTGCTATTAGAAAAACAGATTCTGCAAAAGCATTGAAATCTATCAGATTTCAAAATTTGACGCGATTTTCTCGCCCTCGCGTCAAAGCTTTTCTGGACTTTATCTGCGAGCTTATTGATGAAAACGTCTACATACAAATAAACAAAAAACCTACATTGAAATGGGAGAAAGCATGGCTAAAAGATTTGAAGAAAAAAATAAAAGATGGAGAAGCTGTCTGGTTAGGCGCTTGGGAAGGAAAAAAACTGATTGCAAGCACACAAGCTCGTAGAGGACTTTGGAATGAAAGAGATAATGCAAGTATAGGTCTTTCAGTGCTGAAAAGTTATCGTCGCAAAGGTCTGGGAGAAAAACTAATGAGAATGATAATAAGGATAGCAAAGAAGAGATTAAACCCAAAAAACATCTATTTAAGTGTTGCAACTCCAAATCTACCAGCGCTTTCACTATATAGAAAAGTCGGATTCAAGAAATTTGCAAGATTTCCTAACTGGGCTAAGAAGAACAATAAATATTTTGATGTTTTGTATATGCTATTAAAGAAGTGAAAAAATGAAAGAAACAATCAAAAAACTTTATCTAATGCAAGTTCGCGAAAACGGTATTAGCAGCGAAAGCTATGAAAAGTTAAATGAAGATGAAAAAGCGCTTTTGGAAAAAGAGGCCAACGGCTACCAGCTAACAGCCAAAGGTAGACAACAAATAAAAGTAGTAATGACAGGTGGGGCATTTGATATTCTGCATATGGGGCATGTTTACACGCTTAATGAAGCAAAAAAGCACGGTGATATTTTAGTTGTAAGTGTTGCTACGGATGAATTAATAAAAAAGAAAAAGGGCAAACTCGTGCACGCACAAGAGTATAGAGCAAAAATGGTCGAATTCTTAAAACCAGTTGATCTTGCTTTGCTTGGAATAGAATCACCAGAAAAAACATTAGAACGAGTGAAACCAGATGTAATTGTTTATGGTTATGACCAGAAATCATTTTTACAGCCAGAAGGTGTAAAGATTGTGCAATTAAAAGAAAATCTGGACGAGCATCAGCTTAAAACTAGTAAAATAATAAGGGAACTAGGATTATAAATTGCTCTTTATTCTCTCTGCAGTCATCTTAAAATCAGTCTCTTTATATTTTTCATGCGGGAACATCCTTACGCCATCATTTTCGTATCTTGGAATAATGTGCATATGATAATGAAAAACCTCTTGCCCTGCTGCCTTTTTGTTTGAATTTAACAAGTTCACGCCGCTTGCATTTAAACCATGAAAAACAGCACTAGCAACTTTTTTTGCAGTTGCCATAACTGCCTTGGCATCTTCTTCTTTCATATCAAAAATATCAGTACAATGCTGCTTTGGAATAACCAACGTATGCCCTTTTGTTACTGGGTTTATATCTAAAAAAGCAAGCGTATGCTCGTCTTCATAAACTTTAGACGAAGGAATCTCGCTTTTTATGATTTTACAAAAAATGCAGTCTGTCATAGCTTTTTTCTAAGGAGAAAGGCTTTTAAATGCTAAATTAATATTAATTTCGTGATCCCATGGTACTCGCTTGGTTTTTAGGTTTGATGAAATTTAAAGAAAAGGATGAAGAAGAAAAAGAAGAAGTTAAAGTTACTCAGGAAAAATCAGAATCCTTTGATAAGTTTGTAAAAACTACGGAATCGAAAAAATTTGTTTCAGAATGGCAGGAAAAAAAGAAATTTACCAGAAGAGGCATTGAAAAATTACTTAAAGTACTATTTCTCCAGCATGATTCTAATAAAAAAGTACTAAAGGCTGCTAGTGATATTTTATCATCATTAACAGGAGAAGATGGCTTGTTAAAAGTACTAACTGGATTCAAACTTGTGCCAGAGGGATTGAGAAAACTGCTTGGTTAGATGAAACACATTTTATTTGTGTGCACTGAGAACTCCGCAAGAAGTCAGATGGCAGAAGGCTTCTTTAACTTTTATAATAAGAATCCAGAATACCTCGCAATTAGCGCTGGGATTAAACCTACTATTTCTGTAAAGTCCTCTGCTATAGAAGTTATGAAAGAAAAAGGAATTGATTTATCGAAACAAAGACCAAAAATGCTTACTCTAGAGATGGCTAAAAAAGCGCATAAGATTTACACTATGGGTTGTATTGAAAGCTGCCCACTAACCCCACCTGAAAAAACAGAAGATTGGAAACTAGAGAATCCTGCTGGCGGATCAATTGGTAAATTCAGAGAAGTAAGAGACGAAATAGAAAGAAGAATAAAAAAATTAATTTCTGAACTTAGACTTAGATAAAATTATATGCTTTTTTATTTTTTCAAATCTGTTTCTGGAATCTCTACTATTATTGCATGGTCTGAGATAAACAAAAGGTAACGTAGTTTTCTATTTCGATAAGGTTTAAAAACAAGACAAAGCATAATAAAATTAGGTGAAACTATGGGCGAATACGAAACTGTAACTCTAAATGATATCTATAAAGAATTAAAGTACATTCATAAAAAGGTAGACGAACTAGAGCATATAATGATTCCAATAGAAAAAATGACTGAAGAAGACAAAAATGATCTTGATGAAGCCGTTAAAGAATACAAGGCAGGGAAAACAGTTAAATTTAGAGATATAAAGAAGGATTAAAATGTACGTCGTAAGATTAACCCGAAAAGCTCAGAAAGGTTATGATTCTCTTTTTCCTGTTGATTACAGAAAAAAAGTTAATGAATTGCTAATTGTTCTTGAAACTAATATTCGACCGGCAAAACTTTATGACATGATCCAATTAGCCGGGAATACATACAGGGTAAGATTAGGTAGAATTAGGGTGCAATATAATATTTTCGAAGAAGATAAGGTGGTTTTAGTATACAAAATAGGTTTGCGTGATGATTCTACCTATAAACCATGATTGCTGATTCTATGAATGACACAAAATGGAGAATAATCCCACTAGAAGAGCACGACGCATTTACAAACATGGCTTTAGACGAAGCAGCTAGCGAAGCATTGTCGCGAGGGCAAAAAAATCGCGACAATATTCGTCATGATGAACATGACGAAGCTATTGCCTCTGACAGCGAAGCACCAACGATCAGATTCTATAAATGGAAACCAAGCGCAGTTAGCATTGGCTGCTTTCAAAGCATGGAAGATGAGATAGACCTAGATGTTTGTAAAAAACTTAATGTTGATACTGTGCGACGCAGAACTGGCGGCGGAGCAGTTTACCACGATAATTTTGGCGAGATCACGTATAGCGTTATTGCTCCAGAAAGTATGTTTCCAAAAAATATTATTGAAAGCTATAAGATTATTTGTGGTTGGATAATTGATAGCTTAGCACTCATTGGGTTACAAGCTAGCTTTATTCCAATAAATGATATCATTGTCAATAACAAAAAAATATCTGGAAATGCACAAACTAGACGAAATCGTATTTTACTTCAGCACGGTACAATCCTTTATGATGTAGATGTTAAGAAGATGTTCTCTTTGCTACGAGTGCCGGATGAAAAAATAAGGGACAAGATGATTGCTACAGTTGAAGAACGAGTAACTAGCATAACTAAACAGAATAATGCAATTACTAAGGACCATTTGTACGAAGCATTAGTGAAAGGATTTACAAATAACAAACAATGGCAATTCGGAAAATGGAGCGATAGCGAAATGCAACGGGCGCAAGAACTTGCTAAAATAAGATACTCAACTAAGGATTGGAACTTTAGTAGATGAAACTAAGGAAGTACCAATACCCCACCAAAGTTCCTTGAAATTTCTTTTGCATGGCTATCTGGTGACTCATCAGAAGATAAATCTAATTTTAACCTGTTTTCCCTTCTAACAAATCTAGTAAACATAGGCTCAGTCATAGCCAAATCTAGTAAATCGTCTAATGTTATCATTCTTTCACGATTTAGTACTACTCGAGTCCTTACTCGCTCAACTAACTCCTTAGCGTTCTCTAAACTTATATTATAAATTCCTTTAAGTAAATATGGAAAAAGTAAAGGATCAACTTCTGTGCCAACAACTGTTAATGCAAATGCAATAGATTTTTCTAAGGTATCAACACTATCCGCTTCGTCATTAGGAACACGATAATACCTTTTTAATCTAGCACTAAGTAAATCGCAAAGTTTTAGAATTCGTTGATGAAGCTGCAGTTCACTTCCTATTATCAGCTTTCCATCCATGCCGGGTAATTCGCCGTAACTTGGGCTTCTTGGATGATTAAGGCCACTGAAATTTATATGGTGGCACCCTACATTATCAGTAATAAGCCTACTTACAGAATCCCCATTGTCCTCTATTTGCAGTTCTTCTAATAACGCAACTCCGGCCTGTAGATGCCCGTATCTAATAAAATCTCTTTCAGAATCAGTTAACCTGCCCCAAAGCTCTTTTCCTAATAGACCACGAGGTATGAAACTCTTGCCAATATCATGAACATAGCCAGATAACTGCATAAGTGCAGCAATGTCTTCAGGTAAGTAATTAAGCAAACCTGCTTGTTGAAGCTCTCTTGCTAAGATATATGCAAGATCACCAACTTCTCTGCAATGCATATATGTATAGGGAAGAAATGGAGACCGATCATTTGGGCCAACTAGCTCTCTTCTTGTAAAGGTTGAAAATGAGGATGTTGTAAAATGCTTATGGCCATCATCGAGTTGTTCTAGTCTGTCGAATACTCTTTTAAAAATACCACGAAGAATCTTTTTTCTATATTCATCTGAAGAACTGGTTCTTTGTAATGTTGCTATATATAACCTTTCAGTAATTCTGGGCCTTCTGCCTTGCCACACCCCCCTATGGTCAAGAAATTGCATATGGGTAGTATGTTACGTAAAAAATATAAAGATGTAGTCACTTTATTAGTTGTTAATTATTTGAGATATCGAGAACCTATAAATTTCGTTATCCAAAGATACGGGATATGAAGAAGGATAATCATTATAAGAACACCTATAAATTGTAGGGGAGAAGCACACATCGATAGAGAATAAAGTGCTCTTCCTATACTACCTTCTGGATAATCCTCTTGCTTTGGACAACCGGAAGTATCAATATTAAGTGTTTTTACTATTACTGGCGCGAATAAATAAAACACAATTAATAATATTACAAAAATTCCCCAAAACTTTATTAATGAAGAGATAATAGATTTAGTTTCATCACTGGTATTAAAATGTCTGATAATCTTCCAGAATAAAAATGGACTGGTGATAAGTAAAATTAAAAAAAGCGAGTTAAGAGCTGTAAGAAAAATCATAAAAAAGAATAATATAATAAGTGGTAGACCAATAACTGCAATCTTTATTTTCGAAATTTTTATTTTTTCTTTCTTTATTTCTTTTGCCATACATGTATCGCCCTTCCTAATGTTGCTTCTGCAGCCTCCATTAATGCTTCTGGGAATGTTGGATGCGGATGGATTGTCAATGCTAAATCCTCTAATGTGAATCCCATTTCAATACCTAATGAAGCTGCACTTATCATATCCCCAGCATGCGGACCAACTATTTGTATTCCCAATATAAGCTGTGACTCATCTGCGATTATTTTTACAAATCCTTCGCTTTTTCCAACGCTTACTGCACGACCAAGAGCAGAGAATGGAAATCTGCCTACTTTAATCTTAATTCCTTGTTCTTGGGCTGCTCTTTCAGTTAAACCAACCTCTGCAATTTCCGGGTCAGAGAATATAACAGCAGGTACGCTTGCTGGATTATATGCAGAAGGCAAACCTGCAATGCATTCCGCAGCAATCTTACCTTCTAAAAACGCCTTATGCGCAAGCATTGGTCCAGGTGTTATGTCTCCTATTGCATAAATGAACGGGTCAGTTGTACGACGCTTTTCATCTACTTTCACAAATCCTTTTTCATCTAATTGAACTTTTGTTTTTTCCAACCCGATATTCTGCGTGTTTGGTTTGCGACCTATTGATAGCATAACGAGCTCTGCATCTACTGCGAATGAGCCTTTTTCTTTTGAATTAATAAAAATAGTTACTTTATCCTGATCTTTTACCATACGTTCTGGTGTTGCGTATTCGTAAATATCGACTCCAAGTTCTTTACACCGATCGTAAACTGGTTTTACTAGATCGCGATCAAGATGTGATGCAAGCACACTACGCGCAAGAAATGTTACTTTCGTACCTAACTTTGCATACATAAGCCCCAATTCTAATGCAATATATCCTGCACCAAGAACAATCATGCTTTTTGGTATATAATCAAGCTTAAGCGCCTCTGTTGATGTAATTATTTGTTTATTATCTACTTCAAATCCTGGAAGCGTTTGCGTTGAAGAACCTGTTGCAATTATTACCTTTTCATATTCAACATAAGTTGGGCCATGCGGAGTATTAACATGCAAACGCTTTGAGTTTTCGAAAAATGCCTCACCTTGTATTACATTTATTCCATATTTTTTCATAAGCATTGCTATGCCGTTTGTTAATTTGTTTATGCTATCCTCTTTCCAAGCCTGGAGTTTTTTTAAATCAAAGTTTATTTTCTCGAATGTTAATCCGAATTGCGGGAAATCCTTTTGTGCTGAATGGTATTGATCTATTGCATAAATTAGTGCTTTGCTTGGGATACAACCATGATGCAAACATATTCCGCCTAAGCCATTCGCTTCTTTTTCGATTAGAATAACATCTTTGCCAAGCTGCGCTGCGCGTATTGCTGCTACGTAGCCGCCTGGTCCGCCTCCAATAATTGCAACTTGACATCCGTTTGCTATGTCGCCTACTACCATATGATGATCACCTAATCGTTTCCAGTTTTCAGTTTCGAGTCTTGAGTCCCCATGTATTACCTGTTTTGGGGTTGCGCTAGCCCTTTTTCCCTGATTTTTCTTGAGATTCTAAAAGGGCTGGCATTTGAGATTTATTCGGAAATAAGGTATTTAAGGTTTGGGTTCTTTCCCTAATCCCCATAAAAGATTAAAATAATGTAGATAACTATCAGCAATTTCCTTATTCTTTATTAGTATACAGAGTTTTTGTTTCTCAGTTACAACCATTACCCCAACATATTCTTTAAAGATATGGATAAATGCGGGTGTTCTTATGCCTTCAGGCAAATATCTTTGTTCTGCGTGTGACCTCGCCTCTCTTTTTTTCCAGAACCACGTATCATAATCATATAAAATTTTAGCACGTATACCTTTCTTTGCAATTTTTTTGTGATAATCCTTAAAATAAGCATTTAATAGTTGGCTGGCTAATATAGGGTACCCCATGGTATACATTTCATCGCCTTTATGGGCAATATCTAGAGAAATATCATAAACTGTTTTGATTCCTCTAAGCCCTTCCAGTAGCTCCACAGAATATTCTTTCTTCTCAGCAAGAAATTCTTGTTCTAGTGATGGCAAAATACTTTCTAATTCCTGTTTCAACTTTTCAGTTTCTTGCTCACGGATGTCCAACAAATGCCTTAAAATAGCGGGTCTATTCGCCCTAAAGAGCTTGACCTTGCCCTCAATGATATAACTAACAATACCTTTGCTTATCAACGAGTCTAACACATGATATATCTTGGATGATGGAATTGTGGATTTCTTAACTAAAGGTCCCGTAGTTGTTTGACCTAGCTCTAAAAGTGACAGGTAAATGCGAATTTCGTTACCGTCCAACCCTAATTTTCTTAATATTTCCGTGTTCATACTACTACCTTATAGTAGTAGTAAACAAATATATTTTAAAGCGTACCCAACCTTATTATGTCCTACACATACAATCCGATCTATACACATTTCAAAGGAGATAAAATTTCTCGCTGTGAATTAATTGAGCGGAAAGTAATAGAGATAATTTTGAAAAGTAAAATGCAGGATGAAAAGCGCGCGTGGAGCAAAACTTTTGAACTGAAACATAGTTCAGCAGTAACGCAGATTGGACGGATTCTGGCACAAAAACGTGGACTAGACTCTGAACTCGGCGCTATTATTTGCACTATGCACGACATTTATGTCTTCACTACTGGCCGTGTTACTGACCATGCACATAAAGGCGCACCTATTGCTGAAAGAATATTACAGCAAACCAAAAAATTCACACCTAAAGAGATAAAACTCATTACTACGGCGATTTACAATCACAGTGATAAACACGTGGTTTCCAAAAACCCCTATGTTGAATTAGTTAAGGACGCTGATGTGCTGGACTGCGGCCTGTACGATGGGGTGCATGACGCATATGTATACGAAAAATCCCAAGAGAACTGCAAACGCTATTTTGCGCGTATTAAGAACGTTCGCAAAGAACTCGGTTTGCCTAGAGATCCAAAATGGGACAGTACTGACTACGTAGAGCAAGGAAAGACATATTATGAAAAGAATAAGAAATGATATATGAAAGATGTGATAGTTATGACTGAAAACATTTGGTTCCATTGGGAAAGAAATGCAACGTTCACGCCAATTTTTATGTGCATGGAGGCATGGGGCCAGCCTACCGCAAAATATTGGGGAGTTTCATGGCCAACAACAATTTGCGTGTGGAAAAACGATATTATTTCCTGGAATAATAAAAACCAGGACTTCTATGAAATGGGAAAAATATTAGTTGAGAATTTTCTAAAGAACGGTTGGGGTAAATTTGAAGATGAGATAAACGAAACAGCTATAAAAATAACTAAGTTTATGAGAGAATGTAATCCGATTGCTGACATGAGCGAACATGAATTAGTAAGGAAATTTAAGGAATTGCACAACTTATGGATACACTGGTTTGTGCTAGGAGTTACAGAACCTCCAGGTGTTTACGGAGAAAAAATACTTGAAGAATTATCAAAGGATAAAAAGAATTTTTCATTATTAACATCACCTATTAGAAAATCATTTTCAAGGAGAGAATTTGAAGATCTTTTACAAGTTAAAAATGATAAAGAACTGGAGAATCATGCAAAAAAGTATTTTTGGCTTCATAATAATTATTTCACTACAGAAACCATTAGTAAGGAATTTTTCCAAGATGAATTGAAAAAACTAAGAGAGAAATATTCTGATTCAGCTAACTATCTAAATGAAGTAGAGAGAAATGATAAAGAGCTGTTAGTAGAAAAAGAAAAAATAATGAATCAGTTAAACTTTAGCGAACGAGAAAAGAAACTGGTGACCTTGATGGAATTCTTTGCATGGTTTCAGGATTATAGAAAAGAATACACAATGCAAATGCTTCACTATCTAGATAAAATACTCGAGGCAATTGGCAAGATCCACGGACTTAGCCTAAAAGAGATGAAACATGTACTGCCAGAAGAAATATTGAATAACAAGATAGATAGAAATTTAATAAGAGAAAGAATGGAACATTTCATGGTTATATGGGACAGTGATCGCGCTAAGTTTGAATTAATCTTAGATACAGATGAAATTGAACAAAAGAAAAAACAAATTTTTGGAGAGAAGCAGCAAACTAAAGAGATAATAGAAATAGAAGGTCAGATAGCAAGCAAGGGCCGCTTAAAAGGAAGAGCTTTTGTAACTATGAGTGCGCACGATGCTAAAAACATTAAACCAGGTGAGATACTCGTAACTTCAATGACATCACCTGATTTTATAGTTGCAATAAAAAGAGCAGCTGCAATAGTGACAAACGAAGGCGGGATACTCTGCCATGCAGCTATTGTTTCCAGAGAGTTTGGAATTCCATGCATTGTGGGAACACAAAATGCAACTCGATTAATTAAAAATGGGGATTTAATAGAAGTAGATGGGAATCATGGATTTGTGAGAATACTGAAAAATTAATATCTAAAAACAGTTTTATTATCCTTAAAGGTTATTTCAAAATTATCAAAAACGTCTTTTCTTCCCAGAACCAAAGGAACTTCCTCAATAAGACACCATGCAATATCTGCTTCGATTTTTTTATTACCAATCTGAAGATTTATTTTTTTAAGAACAATTTGAACATTCTGTTCACCAACACCTTTGACTTCTTTTATCGAATCATTATCAATCTTAAAACCAAGATAATCACCAACTGATTTTGGAATCAAAGTAAGATCAGCACCAGAGTCTACAATCATGTGATATAATAATTCCTTGCCCTCATTTTGCAGTATTACATCAGCGAACGGTCTTAAGATTTTTCCAAAAATTCGTGAATGGCCTTCTCTAAATTTGAATTCTATTTCTTGCATTTTATCGCCATAAAAATAAAGGTATCTTCAGTTGGAACCTTAGCCAGCGTAGGTTTTTTACCAGTCTTTCTTTCTGCTTCTTCTATTACTTGCTTAGCATTATCTCCACTAGCAACTATACTCTCATCAACAATAGCGATATATTTACCTTCGTATTTATGGAGATCAGCTTTTAAAAAAAATTCATATTCTTTGCTTGCCATAATATCTATATTAACTAATTAGACTTAAAACTTTATCTTTTACTCATCCATCCGCCCATAGACAACTGAAGGTGGATTTCTGGGTGGGGTTTTGGTTAACCGTCATCGCCTTTTTTACGTGGTATCCATTTTAGATATTCTGTACTCATAACCGTGTATTCCACACTTAAAATTTTTCCATCTTCCTGTAGTATGTATCTTTTTACGGCTGCTTCAATTTCGGGTGCAAAAAGATGGGCATTCCATACGTCTGACATCATCTCGCCCATGGAATCACCTTTTGCCCCTGTAAAGCATGACTCCAATATCATTGTTGGATCATCCACAAAATATTTTCTTAGTTTGCTTAATTCTTGTTTATCCGTAAGGTCCAAGTTGCCCTTCTCACCATGTCTGCCATCCAATAATATGCTATCTATAGCACCATGGCCTCCTATGATCATAGTATCTATCTGCCCATAATCTCTGGCAACTCCAGCTACAGAATCATAAAATGCATCTTCTGTACTTACCTCAACTACAACTATTCTATAATATTTTGTCAGCGTCTCAAGCTTTTCACTATCATGATAAAAAGCCCCGTTCTTATCGTCCTTATTATGTGCTACAAGCAAAACTGGTTTTTCTGAAGTTTGTTTGTCTTCGATTCTGTTATACATCTCGTCAAGCAACTTGTCACTATATCTGATAAAATATCCAATTCCAAAATTCTTGTAAAGTTCTGTAACCTTTTTTTTGCCCAGTTTCATTATTCCATATGTAAAATTGATGACTTCATCTCCTGTTGGGGTTGCTATTTTCAATTCTTTCATTAGTTTTCGGGTTTCTTCAAAATTCGCACCACTAAGAAACGTTTCTCTATCTCTATCTGGAATTGCTGATAAAGCATGTTCGATTTTCTTATAATCGCCACCCATGTTGGCAGTTTGGATAAATTTTTCATTATATTTGGCAAACAATTCCGAACTCCACACAACTAGTTGTTCACCTAAAAATCTAAATTTGGCCTTTGTTTTTACTTCACTCAGCATCTTCATTAAAATATCATGGTGGTCCACAAAGAAATTCCCTACGTGTATAATAAGACTTCTAGTCATTTCAATTCCAAACGCATTGAAGCTTCCCACCAATGCCTCTGTCGCCTTTTTGCTTTCCTTATCAAAATATTCTGCAAAACGAATGTTTAAAAAAACCTCAAAAGCAGATCTAGTATAAGATGTTGCTACATTAGCAATCTCTACGAATTCCTTAGCATGCCCATCAAACAATCTCATGACTGTCTTATCAGAAAGCGTTTCAAAAGCATCCTGAGTTCCGCCTCCTGCTGCTTTGGAAATTTCTGCTAACTCCCCGGGGTGTCTAACAAACAATTTGGCATAATCATCTCTCGCCAACCATTCTAGAACACGTTCCGAGCCAGATTTTTTAGCTCTCCATGATATCCATGAACCCCGCGATTCTAAGTTACTCGCCTTTACGATTTGTTCCAATGCTTTTTTGACAGCATTTATCTTTTCCTGCGGATTTTTGCTTTCTAATATTGCTTTTGCAACTGCATCAGGGCAATGACTGTTTACTAGCTCTTTGACCTTGTCAACCGTTATTGATGCGAGTTGGAATACAAACATAATCAGTATTTGCAGGGATACTTTAATTAAAGTGATTTGGCAAGAAACGGAGCAATTTAAGCCTTTTTCTGCAAATTAAAATTATTCATCCACCAAAAGTAATCCCGGATCCTCTAAATGTTTCTTAACTGTAGATGCAAATTTGGCAGCAGTTGCACCATCAATTACACGATGATCGAATGTAATTGATATATTCATTATTCTTTTTATTTCAATCTTATCGCTTACTGCTACGGGCTTATCCTGCATTCTATAAATTCCAAGTATCGCTACTTCTGGATAATTAATTATAGGTGTTGCAAATATGCCGCCAAGGCTACCGATATTTGTAACAGTAAACGAACCGCCTCGTAATTGATCAAGCGTTAGCGTTCGAGATCTTGCTTTAGTTGCTAATTCAAAAATTTCTTTTCCCAAATCAATTATTGTTTTTTTATCTGCATTTTTAAGAACTGGAACAATCAATCCATCTTCTGTGTCTACTGCAATGCCAATGTTATAATATTTTTTAAGTACCATTTCGCTTTTCTCTTCATCCAAACTGGAATTAAAAACTGGAAATTCACGCAAGGCAGCAATTAGTGCCTTAATTATAAATGGTAAAAATGTTAGCTTAACCCCTTTTTGCTCTGCATATGCTTTCTCTTGCTCGCGGATACGCACTAAATCGCTAACATCTACTTCATCAACATGCGTAACATGCATTGCTGTTTGCATGCTTGTAACCATATGCTCTGCAACTGTTCTTCTTACTCCTCTAAATGGTAAACGTTCAACTTCACCTTCGATTATTATGGGGATTTTTTGAATTGCTTTTGGAGGTTGGCTTATTGCCTCTTGCTTACTACTTACTGTGGGGGTTGTTGCTATCGGAACTCCGCCTGCTGCCGCAGCCTTAATATCCTGCTCTGTCACGCGCCCATGCTCTCCAGTTCCTTTTATTTTTTCAATGTCAACTCCAAGCTCGCGCGCTAGCTTACGCACAAATGGAGTTGCAATAGCACGGCCAGAATGTGTTTCTTGGGGAATGAGTATCTCTACCTTGGGTTGCGAGTCTTGTGTCTCGGAACTCGGAGCTGGAAACTGGGCACTGGAAACTGACTTGCTTATAGCAGATGGCGCAGGGCCTTTCATTTCATAAACTTCTCCTTCCTGCCCAATTACAATAAGTATCTGCCCAACTTTTATTTTATCTCCTTCTTTTCCAAAAATTTTAAGAACAACTCCAGTTTTCGGGCAGGGCATTTCAACTACTGCCTTATCCGTCTCAAGTTCAGCAATAGGTTGGTCTGATTTTACTTTATCGCCTTCTTTTACGAGCCATTTCTTAATCTCGCCTTCGTGAATACCTTCGCCTAAGTCTGGAAGTTTAAATTCGTAAACCATTTTATCACTGTTGTGAGTTTGGAGTTATGAGTTTTGAGTAATTGTCAGTGCACAACTCACAACCCACAACTCATTACTCATAACTATAATATTAATTTATATTAAGCTTTCTATTCAGTGGCCTGATGACTCACCTTCACTCCCTTGAGGCTGCTCAGAATGATCATCTCTATTATATTTAACTGGTAGGGTTTTTCTATCCAATTTTAAATCAATATTTTTGCTCTTATCATTTATCTTATATGTTATTTTAATTTTAACTGATTGTTTTGGGTTACTTGTAATATCCTGGCTAAATTGGTAGTGATAATGGATCTTTCCTTTTTGCCCAGGTTTTAAGATAAGCGGTGGCTCACCTGAATAGTAATTTGGATGAATATTTATATATTCTATTCTGTCCCAACTACTTCGTGATGGAAATTTTTCCCATGTTCCACTATACTGATCGTAAGTATTACTATTAATAATAAATCTCATATCTGTAGAAGTTATTTGAACAGGTAAATTAGCATTATTATATACTAATATCTCGGATTCGTCATCTTTCATATTTGGGGCATATTCATCTAAAGGCCAATAATGCTCAAATACTAAATTATCTTGTTCCAGAAACACTACTGGGTTTGTGTTGCTGCTTTTAACAATATCGTGTTCAATACTTTTGTTAATGGTTTGGGCGATAGTGGTATTTTCAATTGATTGATTTTTATTTATGTTAGGTGCTGGTTCTGAGGGAGGTGGTGGCTGTGGTGTGGGTGACTGTTGAGCAGGTATCTGTAAAGGAACTGGTTGTTGATTAGGTTGAGGGGTTGTATCCGGGATAGGTTCATTCTGCTCTGGCATAGAAGTCTGTTTTTCTTTTGTCGAACAACCCAATAATAAAAAAGAAAGAAATATAAGAATGACTAAGATATTTTTCATAAGAATAGAACTATGATGAAATATAATAAATTATCTTTTTTAAGTCTCAGATTAGTACTTCCG
>Ga0209541_10001054_pt1 | contig 54863 bp, 48 predicted proteins | sample RifCSPlowO2_01_FD_184027 | JGI IMG/M metagenome (GOLD analysis project Ga0209541, IMG submission 184027) | Groundwater microbial communities from Rifle, Colorado - Rifle CSP2_plank lowO2_0.1 (SPAdes) (version 2) | ecosystem: Environmental > Aquatic > Deep subsurface > Groundwater | place... | reverse complement strand
GCGTTTGATATTTGCAGAAAATATAATTTAAGGACGCTAGCCAATTTTATGTTTAATACGCCTGGAGAAACCTCAAGAGACGTAGAAAAAACCTTGGAAGTGATGCGAAAGACAAATCCGACCAGGCTTTCCATATGCCTGACGGTGCCTTTTCCGGGCACGGCTATTTATGACAAATACGTCAAACCGCCTTTAACGAAAAAAGAGTATAAGATTTATGATACGCCTTATCTGTACTTAAAGGTTGTTGATTCCCGTTTTTATATGGCCAGGCATCAGATGGATATGGTTAACCTCAGGATTAAAGCAACCGCAAATGCAAATAGGCTTAGAAGCATAATAGATTATACTTTCAATACGGCTTATTGGAAAGCTGTGTTAAAGAGTAAAAAAAGGATGCGTTATCTAAAAGCATTATCAAGCGACTCTCTTGCCCTCTTGGTTTCAAGGGTAAGGAATGTTTTGAAAACCTATCGTTTTTTTAAAAGGAAATATTAATGGCTGTTTTTAATGGAAAAAAGAAACTTTTGGTGCTTGATACTTCCTATACCTTAGAAATGATCAGAGAGCGTGAATTGGAGCAATCTCTTGCCTCAAGAGAATGCGGAGGGTATTTTGACCATGTCTGGGGAGTGCATCCATTCGCAGATATACCCGAGAAAAAGAAACTAAATTATGATGGGTTTAAATTGTCCATAGTCGAGTTTTCCAAGAATCAGACAGTAATTGAAGGGCTGTCGGCCTATTTTTCAGTTCTCAGGCACTGTTTTCCGCTGAACTTTTTTGTATCACAGATAAGGTTTGCTGGTTACCTAATCGGCTTGGTCAGGCGGGAACGCATCTCTATTGTTATTAGCACAGATCCGCATTTCTGCGGGCTCTTTGGACTATTGCTCAAGTTGTTCACCGGGATACCGTTGGTGGTTTGGGTTTGCGTCAATTACGATGATGTGTTTAATGCGACGGGGATACCGGCCCTGCCGCGGCTTTTTCGATGGAGATGGGTTGAGAAGATCGTGGAGAAGACAGTGTTGCGCGGGGCCAATCTGGTGGCAGGCGGCAATCAGAATAATCTGGAATTTGCCTTGAACAATGGAGCAACGCCGAGTAAGTCGACAGTTTTCCCTGTCGGCAAATTAATACATGGGCAACATTTAATAGAGCCTAACTTAAGAGATAACGATGAGTTGTTCGTCACTAGCCAGAAATCGCATCATTTTATTTATGTAGGTAGATTGGTCGAAATAAAGCATCCGGATGATGTGTTGCGCGCGTTTTCCGTGATCGATAGCAATGTTCCTAATTGCGTATTGATTATGGCGGGGGATGGCCCAATGCGAACCAATCTGGAAAAGACTGCTCGGGACATGGGTGTACACGACAGGGTTTATTTCCTGGGAAATATCAGCCAGAAGCGACTGGCTAACCTCTTGGCCGGATGTTTTGCGGCCTTAAGCCCGTTGACCGGCAGATCATTGATTGAAGGCGCATTGGCTGGTCTGCCAATTGTGGCGTATGACAGGGATTGGCAGGGTGATTTTGTTGGGAAGAGCGGCGCAGGGGTTGTTGTACCATTCCGCGATTGGCAAAAGATGGGGGAAGCCGCTGTCCATTTGCTTCGCCATCCCGAGGATGCAAAGCGAATGGGAGAAGCGTCCCGGATGAAAGGGCTGCAAACCTGTGATACCGAGAAGATATATGAGCATGAAATAAGGGAGCTTGAGAAATTGTTCGATAGAAAGCAATGCAAAGGAGTTTAAAATATGGTAAATCCTATACACATGGGAGTCGTAGGCGCTGGGTATTGGGGCCCGAACTTGGCTAGAAATATAGCGGCCTTGCGGCATACTGAGCTGTCTTATATTTGCGACATAGATGAGCAGCAACTCGAAAAGATCGCTCCAATATATCCTTCTGCAAAATGTACCACCAGGTTGGGAGATCTTTTAGAGGGCAATATAGAGGCGGTAGCTATAGCCACCCCTGTTAGGACACATTATCAGATAGCAAAAAAGTTTTTAGCCGCGGGTAAGCATGTTTTGATTGAAAAACCGATGACAAGCACTTGTATTGAAGCTCAGGACCTGTTAAATTTGGCCAAAAAGAAGAATTTGGTTCTCATGATAGACCATACATTTAACTATACAAGCGCCGTTAAAAAGATGAAGGAGCTTATTTCCAAAAAAGAATTAGGCGAACTTATGTATTGGGATTCTGTTAGAATCAGCCTGGGTCTTTTTCAACACGATGTTAACGTATTATGGGATTTAGCGGTCCATGATCTGGCAATCATGGATTATGTGATAGATGAGAAACCGATATCGGTAAGAGCCATGGGCATGACTCATTATGCGAAAGGGATCGAGAATATAGCTTATCTTTCTCTCAAATTTAACAAGTCTTTTATCGCGCATTTTCATGTAAACTGGCTATCTCCCGTTAAGATCAGGCAGATATTAATAGGCGGAAAAAATAAAATGTTGCTGTATGATGACATGCTGACATCGGAAAAGATGAAGATATATAACAAGGGAGTAGATGTAGAAGAAACGAGAGAAGGAGTGTATAAAAAGCTTGTGCAGTATAGGCTAGGAGATATGCATTCACCGTATCTGCAGAATACGGAAGCATTGCACGAGCTATTAAAGCATTTTGTAGAAGTTGTGCGTTACGGGAAAAAACCTATAAGCGGCGCAGATTCCGGCCTAAGGGTTATTAAAATACTGGAAGCGGCACAAAAAAGCATAGTAAATAACGGGCGGGAGATAATATTATGAATGGCGATAAGTATAAAAAAAATTTTTGCAGGATATCCGATGATGTCAAGCTCGCAAAGGGAGTGCAAATATTCGGATTTGTGAATTTGTATGGGTGTTCAATAGGAGAAAACACAAAGATCGGCGTATTTGTTGAAATCCAAAAAAATGCGAAAGTCGGACGAAACGTTAAGGTCTCCAGCCATTCGTTTATTTGTGAAGGCGTAACCATAGAAGATGATTGTTTTGTAGGCCATGGCGTAAAGTTTATCAATGATAAATATCCGAGAGCCGCCATCGCCGGCCGTATGGTTAATGATAGCGATTGGAAGGCCGTGCCTACGTTAGTCAGGAAAGGAACCTCGATAGGCACTAACGCAACTATAATGTGCGGTATAGAAATAGGAGAAAACGCGATTATCGGCGCGGGCGCCGTTGTAACAAAAGATGTTAAAGCGAAAACCGTCGTAGCAGGTAACCCGGCCAGAGTATTAAAAAAAATAAGTAGCGCAAAGGTCTTCCGGGCATTAACGAAAGAAAAGATATGATCGAAAGGGATCTGATGTAATGAAGATCGCGCATATTCTCCCGGCACTAACGAAGGGCGGCGGTGAGCGAGTGGTAGTTGACCTGGCGAATCAGGCGACGATGGACGGGCACGAAGTTACGGTTATCGCGGCCTATCCGGTCAATTCTGCGCAGTTGCACGATTCATTATATCCCAATGTTCGAATTCTGTATGTCTCGGATACGGTTATTCCGAAGAGGCGATCATACCTTAGCATGTTACCGTGGATATGGCGGCATCGTTCCTGGTTAGCCGAACAGGATATTCTGCACTGTCATCTTACGTACGGATCGGCATTTGGAGTCACAGTTCGTTTTTTTCGCTCGATATTTCGCGCGCGGCGGCCTGCGGTTGTGGAAACATATCACTCGGTGGGAATGGCCATTCCATCCGTGCTACGCTGGGCCCACGCGAGGATGGCCGCGGGTTTCGACGCTTTAGCGCTCATGGCTGAGGATGACTATTGGCGCAAATTCATAAAACGCCGATCTGCGCTGCCGTCGGCGGTCATTCCAAACGGTATCTCGTTTAAAGGGTTGGCTGACGTAGATCCCGCAGCTAAGCGAGCTTACCGTCGTGAGATCGGTATTCCCGAAGAGTGTCGTTATGTGGTCGGCACGGTTGGTATGCTGCGGCCGGATCGTAAACCATGGCTCTACATCCCAATATTTGCCCAGATCGTTAAGGTTTTTGGACCGGAAGTCCACTTCGTGATTGCGGGAGATGGCTCCGAATATGATCGCGTATGCTCGCTCATTGCAGAATACGGCATCCAGAGGCAAGTGCATCTCCCCGGGTTCGTTGTCGAGTCGCGGCTGCCTATTTCTATAATGGACCTTTACATTACCCTGAACGTGGGTACGGTGACAGGCATAGCGGCTTTAGAGGCGGCATACTTGGGTGCGCCGGTGCTGGCAATACAGATGTGTTCCAATTATAAGGCTAAGTCAGAGGACTGGATATGGTCGGGCATCGATCTCTCTGAGGTTGCGACAAGAGCCATCGAACTGCTCCGCAACTCCTCGGATCGGCAGGCACTTGCGGCGCGTCAGACGGCTCGTGTCCGGTCTCACCATACGGTAGAGTCCATGGCTCGTTCTTATTATGCGTTATACAGGGCTTCTGTCGAAAAGGCCCTGTCTGGGAGGTACTAATTTATGTGCGGTGTAGCCGGATTCTGGCAGCCAAATAATTTTTCTGCCGGCACTGCTCAAGCTATCGCAGAAAAAATGGCTGACAGTATTTCCCGTCGCGGACCGGATGATGCGGGTGTATGGTTAGAGGAAAAGTGCGGCGTTGCGCTGGCGCATCGTCGTCTCTCCATCCTCGAGCTTTCTCAGGCCGGTCATCAGCCAATGATCTCTTCCTCGGGGCGTTATGTGATTGTCTTTAATGGCGAGATCTACAATCATCTGGAGATGAGGGAGAAACTGGTAAAAAACTGGCGCGGGTATTCGGATACGGAAACGCTTTTGGCGGGATTTGAGGCTTGGGGAATAGAGGAGACGCTTAAGAGAACCGTAGGAATGTTCGCGATTGTGCTTTGGGATCGCGAGGAAAAAGCGCTTACACTTGCGCGGGACCGGATCGGTGAAAAGCCGCTTTATTATGGGTTTCAAAAAAGTACATTCATTTTTGGTTCTGAATTAAAAGCGATTAGAGCGCATCCGGACTTTATTGGCGAAGTTGACCGGAACGTTCTTTGCCTATATCTGAGGCATTGTTATATTCCCGCGCCCTATTCCATTTATAAAGGCATACTAAAGCTCCTGCCGGGTCATTATATACGGTTTCCGGCTGCGTTGGGGCTTGATAGGCTGCGTTCGGTAATGCCCAAAGCTTACTGGAGTTTGGCTGAAGTTGCGGCGAACGGTATCGCGAATCCGTTTGCCGGAAGCTATGCGGATGCGATAACCGCCCTCGAGGGGCAGTTGAAGCGCGCAATAGGCCTGCAGATGGTTGCCGATGTGCCTTTAGGTGTTTTTCTGTCAGGTGGGGTAGATTCTTCAATAATCGTTGCATTGATGCAGGCTCAGTCTTCCCGGCCGGTCAAGACATTTTCTGTCGGGTTTAACGAAGCGGGTTACAACGAAGCTGAACATGCAAAGGCCGTTGCGCAGTACCTCGGTACGGATCATACCGAGCACTACGTTTCGCCAGCAGAGACGATGCAGGTTATTCCTAGATTGGGAGGCATATATGACGAGCCATTTGCAGATTCTTCCCAGATACCCACGTTCCTTATATCTAAGATGGCGCGTAAATATGTTACTGTTTCTTTGTCAGGAGACGCCGGGGATGAGTTATTTTGTGGATATAACCGCTACGCATTGGCTGACATATGGAGAAAAATTTCCAAGGTCCCATTTGCAATCAGGAAGTCTGCCGGGCGTTTGATAAATACGGTTGCGCCATCAACATGGGATAATATTTTCAGATGTGCCGGCAAGTTTTTCGCGTTACCTTCCAACATGGGTAATAAGCTGAAAAAACTTTCTTTGCGCTTGGAGCACGTTAATGGCATTGAAACTCTTTATTATAGCCTCGTGTCTGAGATCGCCGATCCGGCTAAGGTAGTCATTGATGCCAAGGAGCCGGGTACCTGGCTCACCGAAGTAGGGCTGAATATGCACTTTGCAGATCCCAAGACCCAGATGATGTATATGGACAGCATGACTTATTTACCGGATGACATATTGGTCAAGGTTGATCGTGCGGCCATGTTTAACAGTCTTGAAACACGGGTTCCTTTTCTTGATCATAGAATCATCGATCTGGTATGGTCTTTGCCCCTATCCATGAAAATGCGCAACGGCAAGACCAAATGGGTGTTGAGGCAGGTGTTATATAAATATGTCCCCAAGAAACTGATCGAGCGCCCCAAGATGGGTTTTGGGATCCCGATAGGGGACTGGATGCGCGGCCCTCTCAAGGACTGGGCGGAGTCGCTGCTGAGCGAATCCCGTCTCCGGCAGGAGGGGCTCTTTGATGCTGACTTTATCCGCCTTTGCTGGCAAGAGCATCTTTCAGGCAAACGAAATTGGCAGTATTTCCTCTGGACCGTGCTTATGTTCCAGCAGTGGCTGGAAGGACAAAAGCGAGAGAATGTGCCTGAGGCAGCAACGGAGTTTATTAATCGATGAAGAAAAATTATTTAGTAATACTATCAACTGTAGTTGTATTCATGTCAGCTATGTTTGCCCTGAATGTGAGCGTAACCACTAAACAGGGGATCAATGGTCAGGTTCACGAAATAAAGCTGCCCTTATACCTTAAAATGCTGGATTTTGTAGACAGGCATTATAATTACAAGAATTTAGTGGCGAATATCCTTGGTGATGCAAAAGATGAAAATGCTAAAACGCTTAAAATATTCAACTGGGTTACTGCTAATGTGCGGGAAAACCCGAAAGAACTGCCTATTATTGATGATCATCCGCTCAACATCTTGATAAGGGGCTATGGAATGGAGGACCAGTTTGAGGATATTTTTACAATATTGTGTACTTATGCAGGGATGGATGCTTTTTTTAAACTATTTAAGAATCGTTCCGGAGGCGGTTATTACGTATCATTCGTAAAGATCGGGGGAAGGTGGCGCCCTCTATCGACTTTCAGGGGCGCATATGCAACAAAAGACCGCGCTATCGCCTCAGTGGATGATATCTTACTTGATAAAAAGCTTTTAACTCCCTTTTTATCAAATTTATCCAATTTTGAAACAGATTCTTTTTTGAAAGATATAAATAGTATGGATTTTAAGGCATGGTCCGTCAGGACGAACGGTCAAAGCCCTATAGGCAGGGTATCGTGTTTTGTCAAGAATATATTTTATCGTAATAAAAAGTGAGGAAGGCAGGTATATGGAATCTCAAAAAAAGTTTATCGGGCTTATAGGACTGGGGTATTGGGGGAAAAATATATTCCGCAATCTAAATGAATTGAATGTTCTGAACACAGCCTGTGATGTCAACACCGATATAATTGAAGACTATAAAAGGCGGTTTCCACAGATCAATTGTGCCAGTTCACTAGAATCCGTTTGGTCTGATAAGGACATTAAAGCGGTTGTAATAGCTACTCCGGCAGCGACGCATTTCGAGTTGGCGAAGACAGCGCTTCTCGAGGGGAGAGACGTCTTTGTTGAAAAACCGCTGGCCCTGACTGAAATAAAGGGCCTGGAATTAGTAGAATTGGCTAAAAAGACCAAAAAGATCTTAATGGTAGGCCATATACTGCAATATCATCCGGCAATAATTAAGCTAAAAAGCATGATCTTAAAAGGAGAGCTTGGTAAGATACGCTATATCTATTCTAACAGGCTGAACATAGGTAAACTTAGGATCGAAGAGAATATACTGTGGAGTTTTGCCCCACACGATATATCCGTTATCCTTATGCTTTTAGACGAAGAGCCGATTAAAATTTCTGCATTTGGAGGAGACTATATCAATGCCGGCATAAATGATGTTACGTTGACTACGCTGGAATTTAAGAATGGTGTAAGAGGGCACATGTTTGTAAGCTGGCTGCACCCGTATAAAGAGCAAAAAATGATTGTTGTGGGCTCAAAAGCAATGGTTGTCTTCGATGATTTGACCAAGGGAAAATTATTCCTATATCCTCACACTATCGAATGGAAGGACGGCAAGATTCCCGTAGCCCAAAAAGCCGATTTTAAGTTAATCCCCGTATACGACGCTGAGCCGTTAAAGTTGGAATTGGAGCATTTTATAGAATGCGTTGAACAGAGAAAAAATCCCAGAACCGACGGATTCGAAGGGCTTAGGGTGTTAAAGGTTTTGGAAGGGGCTGAAAAAGCTTTTTTTAATAGAGGGAAAATAGCCGTTCAATCTGATAAATCCGACAATAAATTTTTTGTTCACGAGAGTTGTTTTGTTGACAATAATGTGATGATAGGAGAGGGGACAAAGATATGGCATTTTTCACATATACTGAATAATTCCAAGATAGGGAAAGATTGCGTCATCGGCCAAAATGTATCTATAGGGCCGGACGCGATAATCGGGAACAAATGTAAAATTCAGAATAACGTCTCCGTCTATAAAGGAGTAACTCTAGAGGATGAGGTTTTCTGCGGCCCAGCATGCGTTTTTACCAACGTGTATAATCCCCGTTCTTTTATTGAGAGAAAAAATGAATTTAGAAAAACTCTTGTTAAGAGAGGGGCTACTGTCGGTGCAAACTCTACTATTGTATGCGGGGTGACTATAGGGCAATATGCTTTTGTCGGTGCAGGGGCCGTGGTTAATAAAGACATCCCGAATCATGCGTTGGTAGTCGGTAATCCCGCGAGGCCCGTGGGGTATGTCTGTAAATGCGGGACAACCCTAAATTTTGTAGATACACATTCAAAATGCGCTTATTGTGGTAATGAATATAGTAATGATGCGAAAGGCATAAAAATAATAACACAAAACAAGCAAGCGACAGAGATAAAATCATGGACATAAAAGGGAAGAGGTTGCTGTTAATAGGTGGGGCAGGCCTCATAGGTTCTCATGCAGCCGATGAATTGCTCAAGGAAGACATAAAAGAATTGGTTATATATGATAACTTTTGCAGGGGCTCCGAAGAAAATATGGAAAATGCCCTCAAGGACAAAAGGTGCAGGATTTTTCAGGCCGGAGGGGACATCCTCCAGACCGATATCTTATATGAAGCTATGAAAGGGGTAGATGGCGTGTTCCATTTTGCTGCACTATGGCTATTGCAGTGTTATGAATACCCGCGGTCGGCATTCGAGGTTAACATAAAAGGCACGTTTAATGTACTCGAGGCGTGCGTCAAGCATAATATAAAACGGCTCGTCTTCTCTTCCTCCGCTTCTGTTTATGGAGATGCTATCGAGGAGCCAATGACAGAGAGCCATCCATACAATAATACTAATTTTTATGGCGCGACTAAAATTGCCTGTGAGCATATGTGCAGGGCTTTCTATCACCGGTATAAGCTTCCATATGTAGGATTGAGATATATGAATGTCTATGGCCCACGGCAGGATTATAAAGGTGCATATATCGCAGTGATAATGAAGATACTAGATCAGCTGGATAAAGCCCTTCCTCCGATTGTTTATGGCGACGGAAGCCAGGCGTACGATTTTGTTTATGTAGGAGATTGCGCAAGGGCAAATGTCTGCGCGATGAAAGCAGATACAGTCGATTCTTTTTATAATGTAGGGACAGGCGTAAAGACTACTATAAAAGAAATCGCAGACCTATTATTGAACCTGACCGACTCAAACCACAAGATCCAATATGAGCCCGCCGGCAAGACGTTTGTAAAAAACCGTGTTGGATGTCCAATAAAAGCTAAAAAAGAAATAGGATTTGAATTCGGGACAGAATTAAAAGAAGGCTTGAAGAATCTTATCGAATGGCGCAAATCCCATAAAGAATTTGTAGATCGAAAGAGAAAAACAGCTTAAAAAATGAAGATACCCATTGCAAAACCATATTTTGACGCCCGGGAGAAGAGGGCTGTAGCGGAAGTACTGGATTCGGGATGGGTGGCCCAGGGCCCAAGAGTGGCCAAATTTGAGAAGATGGTTTGCTTATATACCGGATCCGGATTCGCAAAAGCTACCACCTCTTGCACAACAGCGCTTCACCTGGCATTAATCGCATGCGGAATAAGCCATGGGGATGAAGTCATATTACCCTCGTTTACTTATGTAGCAACGGCTAATTCAATTGAATATGTGAGAGCAAAGCCTGTATTTGTAGATATCGATCTAAAGACTTTTAATATTGATGCCCGGCAGATCGAAGAGAAGATCACGCAGAGAACCAGGGCAATAATACCCGTTCATTTGTTTGGATTAAGCGCAGATATGGATCCTATATTGAAATTGGCAAAAAAATACAAAATTAAAGTTATTGAAGATGCTGCTTGCGCTCTAGGATGTTGGTATAAAGGAAGGCATGCAGGGACCATGGGAGACTGCGGTTGCTTGAGTTTTCACCCAAGAAAGTCAATAACGACCGGGGAAGGCGGCATGGTTTTATCCAATAACCGTGAAATCGCAGACAATATAGAGGCCTTGCGAAATCACGGCGCCGCTATTTCAGATCTTGCGAGACATAAAAAGAGAGGGTATCTTTTGCCCGAATTCAATATCCTGGGCTTCAATTTCAGAATGACCGAATTTCAAGCAGCCATCGGGATAGAGCAGATGAAGAAGTTTCCCCGTATTCTGGAAGCAAAAAAGAAGTTGGCAGGCCATTATGATAAAAACTTGCCGGACTGTTTAGTTACCCCTCATGTGCTGCCACGCTACCTGCACGGATATCAGGCGTATGTTTGCCTTTTTAAGGGGAAGAAAGAAGGCTCTTTAAAAAAACAAAGCAAAGATAGAAATGAAATGATGGCGGCCCTGGACAAAGAAGGCATTGCTACCAGGCAGGGAACGCATGCAGTTCACGCGTTGGGGTATTATAGAAAAAAATATAATATAAAAGAACAGGATTTCCCAAATTCGTTTAAAGCAGAATGTTTAAGCATAACGCTACCTTTGTACAAGGGCATGAACAAAATAGAACAAGACTACATAGTAGGCAAGATTAAGGAAATATGTGCGGAATAGCCGGAATTTTTAATCTTAACGGCAGCCCTGTTTCTCCGGTTTTACTAAGGAAGATGACAGACGCGATAGCGCATCGTGGTCCAGACGGGGAAGGATTTTATGCCGATGGCTTTATAGGGCTGGGACATCGCCGTTTGGCAATCATAGATCTTTCTCCGGCAGGTCATCAGCCCATGATCACGGGAGATAAACAATATGCGCTTACATATAACGGCGAAATATACAATTTTCAGGAATTAAGGGCGGAATTAGAAAGATTGGGGTATAAGTTCATGTCCAGGACAGATTCCGAAGTAGTTCTTTATTCTTATGTTCAATGGGGTGCGGAATGTCTTAATCGCTTTAATGGAATGTTCGCCTTTGCTATATGGGATAGATCAAAACAGGAGCTTTTTTTGGCGCGCGACCGCTATGGCATCAAGCCTCTTTATTATACATTGCAGAATAAGTCGCTATTCTTTGCTTCTGAATCCAAAGCTTTTTTAACACAGCCTGAATTTGAAAAAAAAGTCAACCTTGAAGCACTTTTCGAATACTTCACGTTTCAGAATATTTTTACTGACAATACTTTATTGGATGGAGTGAAGTTATTGCCTGCCGGATGCTGGATGAAGGTTCCTTTAGGGAATTGCAGCCCTGCTTTAACACCCAATCAATACTGGGACTTTGATTTTTCCGAACCCCTAAATCATATAAGTGAAAAAGATTATTTAGCCGAGCTGGACCGGCTTTTCCGTCAGGCGGTAAATCGCCAATTGATAAGCGATGTGGAGATAGGCGCATATTTAAGCGGAGGCATGGATTCGGGTTCCATCACAGCGATCGCCGCAACACAGCTGCCTTATATAAAAACGTTTACCTGCGGTTTTGATCTAAGCTCAGTCTCGGGATTGGAAATGGGGTTTGATGAAAGAGGAAAGGCAGAATACATGTCCAATCTTTTTAAGACAGAGCATTACGAAATGGTCTTGAAGGCCGGTGATATGGAAAGAATTTTTCCTAAGCTCGCCTGGCATTTAGAGGAGCCGCGCGTCGGCCAATGTTATCCTAATTATTATATTGCCAGGCTCGCTTCAAAATTCGTAAAGGTTGTTTTGTCAGGGGCCGGCGGCGACGAACTATTTGGCGGCTATCCATGGAGGTATTATCGCGCGACAGTGAATAATAATTTTGAGGACTATATCGATAAATACTATCTATTCTGGCAGAGGCTTATACCAAATAGCCTTTTGAAAGAAATTTTTGCCCCCATATGGGGCAATGTTGAGAATGTCTGGACAAAAAATATTTTTAAAGATGTTTTTAAGAAAAAAAATATTTCATTAAAACGCCCGGAAGATTATATTAATTACTCTCTTTATTTTGAAGCAAAGACTTTTCTTCACGGGCTTTTGGTGGTTGAAGACAAGTTGAGCATGGCGAATAGCCTCGAGGTGAGAGTCCCTTTTTTGGATAATGACCTTGTGGATTTCGCCATGAAGGTACCTGTGCGGATGAAGCTGGGTAATATCGGCGAAGTAATAAAATTGAATGAGAACGAGATGGGGCCTAAGAAAGAAAAATATTTCCAGAAGACGAAAGACGGTAAACTGATTCTGCGCAAGGCGATGAAAAAATATATACCCAGGCAGATCACGGAAGCTGTCAAGCAGGGATTTGCCGCGCCTGACGCTTCATGGTTTAGAGGAGAGAGTATAGAGTATGTTAAGAAGATAATTTTTAATAATCACTCCAGGATCTACGATTTCCTTGATTATAAAACTGTTGAGCGGTTAGTCGAAGAGCACTTAAGCGGTAAACACAACAGAAGATTATTTATCTGGTCCCTGCTCAATGTGGAACAATGGTTGAAGCACAATCGGATACCGGAGGATGTGGCATGCTTGAAAAATTATTGAACAACTTAAGGTCATTATGGCTGCAGCGTCGCAGAGAAGTAGACTCATCATTTAAAAGGACACTGCCATTTGCTGACTATATAGTAGACCGGTGGGAAAAAGCAAAAGAGTTAGGGTTTGGCGAAGGTGCGTCTATTTATGACAGCGCCATTGTGTTTGGCGATGTCAGGGTCGGTAAAAAAACTTGGATCGGCCCAAATGTCATATTGGACGGGTCCGGCGGGCTGGTAATCGGCTCATATTGCTCTATATCGGCGGGTGCGCAGATCTATAGTCACGATTCGGTTAAGTGGGCCGTGAGCGAGGGGAAAGCAGGGTATGAATATGCAAAGACAAACATTGGGGATAATTGTTTCATAGGCCCTAATACTATCATCGTAAAAGGGGTAACGATTGGCAATGGCTGCATTATTGGCGCTAATAGTTTAGTGCTTGACGATATTCCGGCTGGAAGCAAGGCATATGGCACTCCGTGCAAAGTTATGGGAAAGACATCCTGATTTACAAAAATGACCGCCGAAAAGTGGATAATAACATGAAGAACCTTATGAATAAGCGTATTGTAATAACAGGTGGGGCGGGTTTTTTGGGGTCGTGTATCGTGAAAAAGCTTCGTTTGCAGGGATATCATAATATTTATATCCCGCTGAGTAAGGATTATGATCTGGTTCAGATGCATGCAGTCGAAAGACTTTATGCTGACAGCAAGCCAGATATCGTAATTCATCTTGCCGCTAAAGTAGGCGGGATCGAGGCTAATCTACGTAATCCGGGCACGTTCTTTTATGATAATTTGATGATGGGTGCGCAGCTTATGGAAGCAGGCCGGCAGGCGGGCATCGAGAAGTTTGTTGCAGTGGGCACTATTTGTTCTTATCCGAAATTTACGCCGATTCCTTTCAAAGAGGAAGATCTGTGGAACGGATATCCTGAGGAGACAAATGCTCCTTACGGATTGGCTAAAAAAATGCTGCTGGTTCAGTCCCTGGCATATCGGCAGCAATACGGATTTAACTCTATCTTCCTTATGCCCGTGAATTTATATGGTCCAGGAGACAACTTTAACCCTGAATCGTCTCACGTGATTCCTTCTTTAATTAGAAAATGCCTTGATGCAGTAAGTGGAGGTAAGGATGAGATTATAGTTTGGGGAACAGGGAAACCGACTAGGGAGTTTCTATATGTTGACGATGCGGCGGAAGGGATAGTCATGGCTATGGAAAAATATAATAAACCGGGCCCGATAAATCTGGGCGCGGGTTTTGAGATATCTATAGAAAAACTGGCGAGGATTATTGCCGAATCGACTAGCTTTAAGGGCAAGATAAGATGGGATAAAAGCAAGCCGGATGGCCAGCCGCGGAGGTGCCTGGATACTTCACGGGCCTATAAAGAATTTGGCTTTAAGGCAAAAACAAGATTTGAAGAAGGTCTTATAAAAACTATAAATTGGTACGCAACTGAATATAGAATGGCGCAACAATGCACAAAGACATGAGAAAACAACTAAAAGATTACTATTATCGTACTCTATTCCGCTATTTTTCCGTTTATATTAGGCCAAATAATTCTGTTGTCGAGATCAATCCTGTATCAGATATGGCCTCTAGATCCTTTGGCAATGTCCGGTTTTTGTTTATCGGTAAACCTGCGCCTGATTTTATTAGCAGAGATCGAATATGCTCTATAGAGGACATTCGGAGGATGCCGCCTGATTATTTTCTTTTAAACAGTATTCAATATGAAAATGATATTCAAAAACTCCTGTTGGCATTACATACTATTTGTTCATCCCAGACGCGCATATTAATAACGTATTACAGCAATGTGTGGAAACCATTGATCCGGTTGGCAAGCATGCTCAAATTGCGCGACAAGACTCTTGAGCAAAACTGGATTTCGCACGAAGACATGTCCAACTTCTTATTGCTGACTGATTTTGAGCCCGTGTTAGTCAATAGCAGGATCATCTGCCCGTGTTATATCCCTCTTATCAGCGGTTTTCTTAACCGATATTGCGCTCTTCTGCCGTTTTTTCGTTTATTGTGCATGGTGAATATTTTGATAGCCAGGCCATTGATGAGCCGTAAGAACCAGGCCCTGTCGGTTTCAGTCGTTGTTCCGGCAAGGAATGAAGCAGAGAATATAGAGAATGTTGTCAAGCGCTTACCCATGATGGGATCGGATGACGAACTAATTTTTATAGAAGGCCACTCTACCGATAATACATGGGATAGGATCGTTGAGGTGCAGCATAAATTTTCTGCAGCCAGGAATATCAAAGTTATTAAGCAAGCTGGAAAGGGCAAGGCCGATGCGGTACGAAGAGGATTTGAGGCTGCATCAAAAGATATCCTAATGGTCCTAGATGCGGATTTATCTGTATCTCCCGAGAGCCTTTCTTTATTTTACGATGCTATTGTTAGAGACAAGGGGGAGTTTTTGAACGGAAGCAGGCTGGTTTATCCCATGGATAAGAAAGCAATGCGTTTTTTTAACATGGCAGGAAATAAATTTTTCGCGATGGCATTTTCATACGTATTGGGCCAAAGATTTAAAGATACCCTATGCGGCACAAAGGTAATTTTAAGGGATGATTACCGTAAGATTGCCGAAAATAGATCCTTTTTCGGCGAGTTCGACCCTTTTGGCGATTTTGATCTTATATTAGGCGCGGCCCGGCTTGGTTTGAAGATCGTTGAGATACCCATTACATACAAAGAGCGCTCGTATGGCGCGACAAACATACGCAGATGGAAACACGGTTTTATGTTATTGAAAATGCTGCTTTATTCAGCCAAAAAGATAAAGTTTGTTTAACGTATGAATATGCGCACTGATGCCGATTTATTCGAGCATGATACGGCTTTTACCCGTGTTAACCGCGACAGGCTCCGGCGGAATCCGAATTTATTATTTTGGTATCAGAATCTATACAAATGTCAGTTTAAGGGCATCGGTGATATTTCCGAAAAGGCGATCCTTGAGATCGGCAGTGGGACGTCTCCTCTGAGGCTTTTCCATAAGAACGTTATCACTAGTGATGTCCTTGAGCTGGAGTATGTTGACCACACATTTGATTGCCACCGGATCGACACCTTCGATCCAATCCCGGATGCCAGCGTTGATATTGTTACATTGACTAATGTTTTGCATCATTTAAAAGATCCGGTGACTTTTCTGATAAAGGCGGCTTCTAAATTGAAATCGGGCGGCCAGATTATTTTTACAGAGCCGTATTTCTCGGTCGTGTCTAGAGTAGTCTATAAATATTTGCACCATGAACCTTCAGTTTTTAATATTAGCGCGCCGGTTCTAGATGAAATAAATAGCCCGTTATCATCGGCCAATATGGCAATACCTTATCTTGTTTTTTTTAAGCGGGATGATTGGAGCAAGCCGTTGAATATGGTTTTCAGCTTTTCCAGGAGGGATGCAATACATTATTCCGCTCTTTCTTATATGATTACCGGAGGTATTTCGCGGCGGATACCGATACCTCATCTGTTATATAAAAGTATATTTAATTTTGACCTTTGGTTGGCACGGACTTTTCATGAAGTCTTTAGTTCGTTTTTTATAATGAAACTTAAGAAAAAGTAAGCCTGACAGGCAACGAAGAAAGAGAAGTAAGATATGGACGCCTTTTTTATTAACCCTTTTCCCGGAGGAAGAGGTTTAAATGAAGCAACGATTATCCCGCCTATAGGGCTTGGATATATTGCCGCAGTATTGGGAAGAGAAGGATTCAAAAGTTCAATTATAGACGCGAACCTTTTAAGGCTAAACAAAGAAGAGATTATAGGCCATATTCCCGCAAGCACCAGGTTAATAGGTATCTATTTAAATTCCTTTACCTACGAAACCGTTAAGAGCCTAACTCCGCTCATCCGTAGAAACTTTAGAGATTGCACTATTATTTTAGGGGGGCCTCTGCCCACAGCTGAGCCGGAAATGGTTTTGGCAGAGATTGATTGTGATGGAGTAATCAGGGGCGAGGGGGAATATGCTGTTTTAGATGTTATGAAAAATATCAGAAAAGGACTATTCCCGTTTGAGGGAAAAATTTCCGGCGCCGCATTCTATGAATTAAATAGTAAAAGGATTGTCAAGAATCCTATAACCAGAATAAATGATCTTGATGGCCTGCCTTTCCCAGCATATCATCTTTTGCCGCAATTTAAATTTTATAAGATACGGCTTCGCAAGGGCCCTTCAGCGCCAATCATAACAAGCAGGGGGTGCGCCTATAGCTGCGTTTTTTGCAGTAAAGACATTTTTGAGAAAAAAATAACTTTTAGGAGCAGCCGGAATGTTTTAGATGAGATAGATTATTTGGTGAAGCATTATGGTATCCGTCAATTGGATATCATGGATGACAATTTCGCCTTTGATGGGATACGAATGCATAATATATTAGATGGTATTATTGAAAAAAAATATAATTTGGCTATTAATATGCAGTCAGGGATTAGAACGGAACTATTGGATGAGCCTCTTTTAGATAAGATGAAAAAAGCGGGGGTATATAAATTGGCTTTTGGCATAGAATCCGCAGATAAAGAGGTCCTTACAACATGTCATAAGTATATTAATCTGGATAAGGTCAGAGATGTTGCGCATCTTGCCAAGAAAAAAGGGTTTTTAGTATATGGCTTCTTTATCGTAGGTCTGCCCGGCGAGACTGATGAAGCTTTTGAGAGCACCCTTAGATATGCAAAAACTCTTAATCTAGATATCGCGAACTTTTGTATGGCAGTTCCTTTTGTGGGAACTGAGCTATACCGTATGGTGAAAGAAAACGGCCGTTTTTTAATTGACACAACCAGAAATATCTCTTCAGGTTTCTACGATGGGAAAGTATTCTTTGAGTATAAGGACGCAAAAGAAGCGGATATTATTAAGAGATATAAAAGGGCTTACAAAGAATTCTATTCTTTAAAGAAAAAACTGGGGTTGTTTTTAAAGATACGCTCATTCAATGAGCTAAAATGGTTTTGGGGCATAGCCCTTATGGTCGTTAAAGGTATGTTTAATTCTAAACTGTTTTGGGCCAAAGGCAAAATGAACCCTCAAAATCAAAAATTGAAGATGCTTGCGCCGCGCAAATATGCGGGAGTCAATAGAGATGATCCAATAAGATTCTACAGTCTGCCATTTATTGGCGGTATATACCGCAAGAGGGTTGAAAGGTGTCTTTCGGAATTATCGGGAGGGGACAGAGTTCTTGAGATCGGTTTTGGTTCAGGAGTTACGTTTCTTAATCTGAGTGAAATGTACAGGGAAATCCACGGAGTTGATCTGACGGCGAATGCCGAATTGATTACGGCGACATTTAAAAGATTGGGAATTCAGCCATTCCTGAAAAATGGCAATATTCTTGACTTGCCTTATCAAGACGGTTATTTTGACAGCGTTTTGCTTATATCGATACTGGAACATTTAAAGCCCGAATCACTTATTCTTGCGTTTCGGGAAATACGGAGGGTGTTAAAGCGAAATGGACAGCTTATTTACGGGGTTCCAGTTGACAAGATGATGATGAACTGCGCCTTCCGGTTTTTAGGGTACAATATTCATGGATATCATTTTTCGAATCAGAAACAAATAGCCGCATCCGTTAAGGCGGTTTTTAAAGAAGTTGCGATCTCAAGCATATGCATGTGGCCCTTTGGGAAGCTGTATGAAATAAGCCACTTTATCAAACACGATATAGCTCAATCACCAAAGGATGAATCCCGTGATAAAAACTAATCCACTTTCTTGCGAAAAAGGGACGCGTGGGAAATATCTGACGCTCTTCAGTATCATTTTTATTGCAATCATCATACGGTTCGCATGTTTTTTGTATTATCAGGCCCATTCCGGTATTCAAACTTTTGAATATGAAACAGTTGCGGAAAATATTATTCAGGGAAAAGGCTTCATGCTAGACATCCTAAATACGGTCCAAAGGGCACCTATCGCGCCTTTATATCCGGCGGCGTGCGCTCTCATCTATTTTCTTTTCGGGCACCATCATTTTCTAATCGTGTTCCTGCAGATAGCTCTTAATGCAGCTACTTGCGCCATGGTCTTCTTTCTAGTCAAAAGGTTCTTTGATTCTAAATGCGCTTATCTCGCTGCGATACTTATAGCTTTGCATCCGGGACTGATCATTTATTCTTCTACAAAACTTCATCCGCTTACTCTTTATTCGTTTCTTATCTGCAGCTCATTTTTTCTGTTAGCGACTTGCCTTAAAGGTTACGGCATGCGCCATAAAATCCTATTAGGTCTTTGCACCGGTTTCTGCGTGCTCGAGAGGGCGACATTCCTGCCTTTTTTTGTTCTGGCTTGGTTTTGGCTTTTCTGCTACTCCGAGAACAAAAAAGAAGCGAAGAAGATAATTCTTATCAGCATAGTTTCATTGCTTCTTATAGTTTTGCCTTGGACCATTCGTAACACACTTATTTTTAAAAGGTTTGTATTTATTCAAACAAACCAGTGGTGGGGATTCTGGCTGGGGAATAATCCACAAAGTTCAGGAACGTCCACCGTGGCTTTAGGAAAATCTGCCATAGAGGCTAATCCTGAAGAATTTCGCCAAAAACTCCTAACCCTTGACGAGATAGGACAAATGGATTTTTTCAGAATAGCCGCGCTTAATTTTGTCCGGCAACATCCCCGGCAATTTATCAGCCGTACTGCGAAAAAATTTTATTATTTTTGGTGGTTTTCACCCCAGTCAGGATTACGTTATCCCTCTTTTTATCTCAAATGGTATAAAATGTATTACACCTTCATATTACCGGTTTCGCTCATCGGTATTATATGTGCACTATCTATTAAGAAAGCCCGCCCTATAATAATTTTAATACTGCTTCTTTTTTCTTCAAATTCGCTGCTCCATAGTATTTATTACGTTGACGGAAGACACCGCTGGAGCATCGAACCTTTATTATTGATATGTTTTTCATTCGGCTTATTTCAAATATTGCATTACCTATTATCAATATTACAAAATGCAATAAGAGGAAATTTAATACCGATTTTTAAAAAAGCGGGCAGATGAAACTTCACATTGCGTTCAAAGAGAAGTTCCATATACGATTGTATGAGGTTGGTATATGAAATTTACCATAGGTTTTGAAAAAGAAGACTCAAAAATATTGCACAAATATTGGGATGAGATAATAGCAACACAAATATGGTCTGAGGGTAGATTTACGTCTTTGTTTGAAGAGAAATGGGCAGCATACAATGGTTTGCCATCTGCTTCCTTTTCCAGTTGGGGAGGAGCTGCGTTAGCCGCGCTTGAATACTTCAATATAAAAGGAAAAACGGCGCTATGCCCGTCCAATACATTTATGGCTACGCCGCTTAGCGTTATCAAGGCCGGCGGAAACATAGAGTTTGTGGATTGCAATAAAAATGACCTATGCCTATCATTTGAGGACCTCAAGTCAAAAATTGAAATATATAAACCTTCGGCTGTCTGGGTTGTCCATATAGGAGGGCATATCGCTTTCCAGATAGAGGAGATAGTAAAAATTTGCAGGCAGAAAGGGATAATCTTATTGGAAGATTGCGCGCATACGCACGGCTCGGAGTGGAATGGTAAAAAACCGGGCGAGTGGGGCGATGCCGGAATATATTCTTTTTATGCGACTAAGACAATCTCGACCGGAGAAGGCGGTATGCTGGTCAGTAAGAACAACGGCTTGATCGAATTTGCCAAGAAATACAGAAATTATGGCAAATTTGATTATAAGGTGGCAGGGATGAATTACAGAATAAATGAGTTTACTGCCGCTATAGGATGCGTGCAGATCGACAGGTTGAGAGATATAGTGGCATGGAAAAATATGTATGCGAAAAAACATCTTGATCCTAAATTCCCAAAAAGGGTTATTTTTCCACGCGGAATGATATCAGGATATTATAAATATATCATTTTTGAACCTGTCGAACAATCGACCGGCAAAGTTTATGATCAACCTTGCCATCGTATAATGAATAAAGATTATGATTTACCCAATACCGAGTGGGTGGCGCGTAATCACTGGTGCGCACCTTTATATTACAAAGGCGATGTTTAGAACAATAGAGACGGAGGATCGGGCTATATGAAAGTTTTAGTTACGGGGGGCTCGGGTTTCATTGGTTCGCACGTTGTAGATAAACTGAGAGACAATGGGATAGAGGTAAGAGTTTATGACGGCGTCATGCCTTCTTTTCGTAAGGATATCGAGTTCTATCAAGGCAGCATCCTGGATATGTCGGCTTTGGGACTTGCGCTGAACGGCATCGATGTCATATTCCATCTTGCGGCAATAGCCGATGTAAAGGATGTCTATAATGATCCTTACTATTCGGAATCTATCAATGTAAGGGGGACTATCAATGTTCTCGAAGCAGCGCGTAAATCTAATGTAAAGAGAGTAATATACGGTAGTACAACATGGGTATACAGCGAAACCGATCAAAATAACGTAAATGAAATGTCGTCCTTACATGCTCCAACACATTTTTATACCGCGACAAAATTAGCGGCCGAATACTATTGTCAGTCATATAGCAAGCTATACGGCTTGGAAGCGACTATATTGAGGTATGGCATACCCTATGGCCCGCGTGCACGCGACGGAGCGGTTATCCCGATATTTGTGAAAAAAGCCCTTAATGATGAACCGATTACCATAGCGGGTGACGGCTCACAGTTCAGAAAATTCGTATATGTCGAAGACCTTGCGGAAGGCAACATTATGGCTCTTAAGGATGTAGCCGCAAATAAAATATATAATCTTGACGGAAGAGAAAAGGTCTCCGTAAAGCAAGTAGCCGAAACTATCAAAAAGATCGTCGGTAATGTAAGGATCGACTATACACCGGCGAGGCCTGGTGATTTCTCGGGCAAGGAGGTTTCGAGCGAGCGCGCAAAACAGGAACTCGGCTGGGAAGCGAGGACAGGTTTTGAAGAAGGCGTGCGACGATACATAAAATGGTACCGGGAACACGAGGAAAAAAGAAGATTAGAACAGGAAAAGGTAGAAGCAGCGCTTAAGAGGCGGTGATTTTATGCCAAAACAAAAAATCTTGGTAATAGCACCTCATATGGACGACGAAACATTAGGGTGCGGCGGCACTATTTGTAAACACATAACGTCCGGAGATTCTGTATCTGTCATTTTTGTAGCACATAGAATTTATGATCACAAATATGATGATTCACGAAACAAGGTCGAGATGGCGCACGCGCTTAAGGCGAAAGCTAAATTGGGATATAAGGGTTCGATCTTCCTTGATATGCCGGATGAGCGCCTGGATGGGAGCGTTCAAGATGTCATAATATCGCTTGAGAAAGAAGCGGGCAGGATATTGCCCTATACGGTGTATTTGCCATTTAGAGGCGATAACCACCAGGACCACAGAGCCGTGTTTGATGCCGCAAGGGTTGTTTTTAGGCCTTCGAATAAGAGTGCTGTCAAAAGTATTTACATGTATGAAGTACCTTCGTCAACAGATCAATCTCCTCCCATGATAGAAAACGCTTTTCTCCCCAATCGTTATGTCAATATCGGCCCATTTATCAATAAGAAACTGAGCGCCGTCTCATGTTACGAAACGGAAAAAAGAAATTTTCCTAGTCCGCGTTCGCAGGAAGCCGTGAAGCTGCTTGCAAGGAAAAGAGGGAGTGAGGCAGGTTTTGATTATGCAGAAGCTTTTATGGTTTTGAGAAATATCTGGGATTAAAAAACATGAATATGAAGGAAGCGGGGAAGCTGTTTATTCTTGGAGTGACACCCGCCAGAGGTGGTAGCAAAGGCATACCCAGGAAAAATATCAAGATAATTGCTGGAAAGCCTTTGATCGCATGGACTATAGAGGCAGCCAAAGCATCAAAATTTATTGATAGATATATCGTGTCTACTGAGGATAAGGAAATTGCCGCAGTCGCAAAAGAATACAAAGCCGAAATATTAAAAAGGCCTTCTCGGCTATCAACTGACAAAGCGTCCACTATCAGCGTGCTGCAGCATGCGATTAAAGAAGTGCCTTGCGATATAGTGGTGCTTCTTCAGGCAACATCGCCCGTAAGGAAGGAAGGGCTTATCAATTCATGCATCGCAGAATTCATAGATAAGGATTATGATTCGCTGGCCACCGGTTTTATATGTAAATATACCGAATATGGTAAGAACGAATTGAGGCGGCAAGATACAAAAGGTTTTTTTTGTGATGACGGTAATGTATATGTAATCAAAGCGGATCTTATAAGAAAAGGCGACCGCTATGGAAAAAAGATAGGCAGGAAGATCATCAGCCGGCAGGAGAATATAGATATAGATAATGATTTTGACTTTTGGTTGGCCGAGAAGGCATTGCGGGATAACTCACATGAGAATTAATAAGGATCAAATCCGTATTTCCAGGCTTAAGGACTGCATATTCAATTATAAGCGCGGACATGGGAAATTGATCCCCTACTTATTGAATCGCTGGCAGTGGCATAATTTTCCGCGATTCCATCATGTTTCCAGATTTCCCATCCATCTGGATATTGAAACATCCGCTTTGTGCAACATGGATTGCCCAATGTGTTTTACAACAACTGATGAATATAAACGTAAGGTAGATAAAGGGTTAATGGATTTTTCGTTATTTAAGAAGATCATCGACGAAGCAGTGCGCTATAAAATTTATTCCATACGCATAAGCCACCGCGGTGAACCGTTCATAAATCCACAGGTAGTGGATTTTATTTCTTATGCCAAAAGGGCCGGGGTGAAAGAGGTGTCGTCTTTGAGCAATATTCTGGCTTTGACACCCGAACTTTTCGAAAAATCGATGGAGGCGGGACTTGATTGGCTGACCGTTTCTTTTGATGGCTTAGGGAAAACTTATGAAACTATAAGAAAACCGGCCGTTTTTGAAGAATCGGTCCGCAAGATAAAAGAATACAGGCGCATAAAAGACACCGCCAAATCATACAAGCCGGTTATAAAAATCCAAAGCGTCTGGCCCGCGATCGAGGGTTGCGCGAAGGAATACATAGGATTATTTGATATGTATGTCGACGCCATTACCTCAAATCCCCTTATCGATTATCTGCATAATGATGAAGCGGAGACAATTGAATACTGGGAAAATTTTGACTGTCCGACGCCTTATCAGAGGTTGACCATTCTTTTTAACGGCTTGGTTCCGTATTGTCATAACGATGAATTCAACACCTTGATCGTTGGCGATGCAAATAATGATTCTATCCACGATATCTGGAACGGGCCGGAGATGGCGAAGATAAGGCAGATTCATAAAGAGCGCAAAGGAGTTTCTCTTTTAACCGCGTGCAAACGTTGTTTTATGCCGCGCAAAGCAGAACCGGTAGTAGGGCTATTTGGCAGTAAGAAGATTGTTGTGGAGAAATACATAAATAGGACCGAAGAGATAGGAAAGTAAATGATTGTTACCATTCATCAGCCGGAACATATGCCATGGTTGGGGTTTTTTCATAAGATTGCCCGCGCCGATTGTTTTGTAATATTAGATAACGTTCAATTTAGCAAGAACTACTTTCAGAACCGAAATAAGATCAGGACGCATGACGGCTGGATGTGGGTCACGGTTCCTGTGACCAGGAAGCTGAAAACCATTATAAAGGATGTTCTAATTACCGAAAATACGCGGTGGAAGGATAAATGGTGGAGCAGCGTCTCTCTTGCTTATAGGCGCAGCAAATATCTTAAAGATTATGAGCAGGGGTTGCGCCATATTATAGCGTCGACTTCGAGCAATCTGTGCTCTTTCAATGTTTCCCTGATAAGGTATATATGTAAATCTTTTGGCATTAGGACAGATATCGTTCTCGCCTCGCGATTAGATGTGAAGGGCAATGGCAGCGACTTGATAATTGATATATGCAGGAAACTTAAAGCAGATGAATATCTTTCTGGAATATCCGGTAAGGAGTATTTAAGAACGGAGGATTTTAAGAAAGAGAATATTAAAATTTCATTTCAGGAGTTTCATCACCCAATCTACAGGCAGCTTTACGAGCCATTTGAGCCTTGTATGTCGTCTATAGACCTATTATTTAATCATGGCCCCATGAGCATGGATATTATAAATGGCCGTGGCGTAGAGGTTATAAAGGAGGTTTTTGTTTAAAACATATGAAGAAAACTATTGTCATAGCAGAAGTCGGAGAATGTTTTAACGGTGATTTAAAAACGGCGAAAAAATTGGTACAGGGATCTAAGCGCGCAGGGTGTGATTTTGTCAAGTTTCAAACTTTAGACAGCGAGGCTATTTCAGAATACGACCCGGAAAAAAAATGGCTGAGGAAAGTATCTCTCGATATTAAAAAGATCAGGCTATTGAAGGGGTACGCTGATAGATTAGGAATAAATATCCTCTTTACCCCGGAGAATGTAAAAACTGCTCAATGGTTGCTTGGTCTCGGAATAAAAGAAGCCAAGATTGCAAGCGCATTAATCCATGATATCGATCTGCTCAAATTCTTGAATCGCAACTTTATAAGGATCTTTATTTCGACCGGCATGGCTTCCCTTGGAGAGGTAAAGAAGGCCGTAAAACTTCTGAAGAATATCAAGGATTTGTACATAATGCATTGTATCTCCGAGTACCCTACAGGGCCATTGCTTGAAAAAAGAGGGTTAAGGGCGTTAGCTCTTGAAGATGTAAGATTAAATATGATGAGAATGCTTATACAGTTGTTTCCTAAACATAAAATAGGTTATTCTGACCATACCGATGGAATACTTGCGCCGGTGATAGCGGTAGCCATGGGGGCAAGGGTAATTGAAAAACATATTACACTGGACAGAAAAATCCCTATAAGGAACTTTAAGGGCGGCAGGAAATATCTTGGCACAGACCATGTATTATCCCTTGAACCTCAGGAATTGAAAGAAATGGTAAAGCAGGTTAGAAATGTGGAAAGCATGCTGGGAAGTTGGAAGTGGGAACGCTCCGATGGGGAAAAAATCCTGAAGCGTTTTTTGATAGAGAGATTTAGGCCGTCCACACAATAAATATGAAAAGGAATATTTCCTTAGCAATACTTACGGAATCGTCTAATAAGATAGGGACCGGTCATCTGATCGAAAGTTTAAATTTGGCAGGATTGGCCGGTAAAAAAGGTTTCAACATTTCATTCTGGGTTAGCCGGGACTCGCCAAAGTCGGTATTAAAGAGAATACCTTTTGCGTATAACCAGTTCTCGTCTTTGAAGGAAGCTAAAGATATACTGCGAAGGATATCTTGTGATGCCGCTGTATTTAATTTCAGGAGGATAGATAATAATGTATTGCGTTCTTTTCGGAAGAATGGGTTAAAGACACTATGTATAGACGAGCTGGGAGGCCGACGATTGGATTGCGATGCTATAGTAAATCCGCTTATAGTTGATAAATACTATCAATATCCATCGCGTGAGAGTTATTCTAGGCTATATATGGGTACCGATTATTTGTCCATGTCATCTGAATTCAGAAAAAACCGCGGGAGGAAGAATTTCAGCGGGAAGATTAAAGAAGTTACCGTTTCTATGGGTGGAGTGGATAATTCCGGCACGACGTTAAATCTAATTGATATTATGGCTGAATGGAGAAAAGAAGCCATAAAAAACATAATTATCGGCGGCGGTTTCCGATTTTCAGAAGAGGTAAGAAGCAAGATTTTGTCATTAAAAGGAATGAATTTTAAGATATATCATAATATCGAGAATATAGCGCGTTTATTTACAAAATCGGATGTTGTCTTTACTGCCGGAGGGAATACGCTTTATGAGCTTGCCTGTCTCGGTATCCCTGCCATTGTACTTTATGAAGATGAACATGAGAGAGAAAATGGTGCTGCTTTTCAAAAACTTGGTTTCGGTATTTGTTTAGGCAGGGGCACTGCAACTCCTACAAAGAAAATCCTGGCTGCATTGGGGAAGTTTGACGATCCAACATTAAGAAAAAGGCATTCGGCGAGAGGCATGCATGTGGTTGATGGCAATGGCGCTGACAGAATATTGAAGATATTAGAAGGATTAACAAAAAATGATTAAGCAATCTATGCCATTACTTGAACGGGAAGATTTTGATTATATAAGGCATATTTTAAATAGCGGACAGGTTGCAAGGGGCAGTTTCACAGAAGCGCTTGAATCCCGCTTTTGTGAAATTACCGGCCTGCGGCATTCCCTTGCCACTTCAAACGGTACATCCGCTTTGCATCTTGCCCTGCTCTCGCTGGGGATTTCGGAAGGCGACGAAGTTATCATTCCTTCCTACACATGTACTGCACTTTTAAATGTCGTTAATTATGTTAGAGCGGTTCCTGTATTGGCAGATATTGATCCGGAAACATTCAATTCGACCTCTGCTGCAATTAAAAGCAGGCTTTCAAAAAAGACAAAAGCGGTAGTTGTAACTCATACTTTTGGATTTCCGGCAGATCTGGATGGAATTTTGAAATTAGGCATTCCCTTAATAGAAGACTGCGCCCATTCTTTGGGGGCGCTTTATAAAGGAGCGGCAACAGGCGCAAGAGGCATGGTTTCAGCCTTCTCTCTATACGCAACAAAGATGTTGTCTGCGGGGGAAGGCGGGATAATTTGTACAAATGACAATAAGCTCGCAAAACGAATTTCTGATTTAAATGATCCCGATATGAGGGATGATTATCGTGTGCGCTACAACTATAGGATGAGTGACCTAACTGCCGGACTTGCTTTGAGCCAGTTAAAGAAAATAGAATCTTTTGTCAGCCGCAGGGTATCTATAGCATCTAAATACAAAAAAGCTTTTGCTTCTTTGCCGGTTACTTTTCAGAAACAATTACCTATGACAAAGCCAAATTTTTATAGATTCGTGATTTGTGCTCCAAGAGCAAAAGATATCATCAGGTTTATTCAAAATTACGGGATAATCAGCGATAAACCGATTTTCAGGCCGCTGCATCGTTATATCAGCACAACCGGTAGTTTTCCCGGGAGCGATGCTGTGTGGACTAAAGCGATATCAATTCCCATATATCCGGCATTAAAAGATAAACAGGTTTCAGAAGTCATCAATGCTGTAATGGCTTCATTCTGTCATCGTAGAAAAAGATAGCGAGGGATTTTATGAAGCGTAATGCAGGGTTAAATTATTTGATAAAAAATTTTTCAGAATTATATTGGTTAAAACCGGTTGACATTATTTGGGATGCGGTTACAGCATATCATGTACAGAGATATATAGGGGAAAATGATTATATTTTGGACCTTGGATGTGGAGATGGTTTGTTGTCAGCACTTATGCTTGGCGGACGAATATCTTTAGAGTACGATCGATTTTTAAACATCAAACCCACGAGTCAAAAAATTAAAAAGAATCAATCCGGTGATATTTATTCGAATCCAGTCAGTTGTCAAGGTTTGCTAAAAATGCCAAGGCGTCGCATAGATATTGGATTGGAATTAAAGAATCATCATATCCGTGTTGCTAAGTCGCTCAGAATTTATGATAAGATAGTAAAAGGTCGGTTTGAGAAAATGGATCTCGAAAGTGAAATATTTGATAAAGCATACTCAATATTTGCATTTTATTGGGGCAACGATTTAAACGCTCAATTTAGTGAAATTCGACGAGTTTTGAAAAAGAATGGTGAATTTTTGGTAACTATGCCTAGCGAGTATTTGTTCGATCTTCATATTGCAAAGAAAATCGCCGATGACAAGGCATATTCTAAGGCATTAAAATCTTATATGAATGAAATGGATGGAGGACGTAGAAGATTAGCGACACGATATTCTCGAACTGTTAATGAATGGCGGTCTTTAATTGCGACTTTTAAATTAGAATTAATTGAGGCGATTCCTGTAGTTAATGAAATATTGTTTATTCAACAAGATATCTCCCAGCGGCCATTTTTACCAATGTTTTTTGATATGCAGTTGAGAAAATCATTTATACCGCGAAGAAACATTGTGAAGAAATTTCTATGTGAAGAAGTTTACCCTAATTTTATCAATAGATTGCTTCATTATGAAGGTGATAAAAATATTCGGCATGCATACTACCTTTTAAGAATCAGAAAGCGCTGAGCAGGACTTGATAAAGTACGAAAGAGATTGAAATGGCAATCAAGGAAGTTTTTGATAAATCTTATAATATCCTGGAATATGAAGTAGATCCATCATGGAAGAAATATGTGTCGGAAGCCTACAAGAAATACAGAAGGAATCGGGAAAAGGCTTCTAGGGGGTTTCTTTTTAAATTTCCTTTATGCGTGGAGATAGAGTCGTCTTACTATTGTAATCTGCGATGTCCCGCATGCGTACGACAAACCTTGGGAACTTTCAATGACAAAGGTTTTATTGCTAAAAAGTTGTATTCTAAATTGCTTAATGAAGCGAAGAAACATAAGATGGCTGCGCTTATGCTTGATGGATATTTGATTCACGGGGGGCTTGTCAACCATGGCAAAAAATAATCCAGCCGATACAGATAGCTATTGGCTAAAAAGAAAAAATGGATTCGACGCTAATTTGATATACGGAAGCAAGAAGTTCCTCGTAGGTACCGGCAGAGATAAACTTATTGCCAAACCAACCATTGAGCTTCTAAAGGTCGTGGAAAGAACAACTCCCGGGGTTTATAGAAGAAAGGATGGATATTTCAAGCATCAAAAAATGTGTCCTTTATGTAATGGCAAGGATATCTTTTATTTGCTTGAAAGAATGGGTATTTCAGTTTATTACTGTAAAAATTGTGATTTTGGATTTCAAAACCCGCGATTAAAAGAAGAAATACTTGAAAAGCTGTATAAGAATGATGAAACAAATTGGCCGTGTCATGTATCAAAGCTCCAGATTCTTATAGATAAAAAGAAGTATGATTACGGCCTGGATCTATTAGAGACGTTTTCTCCACCGTCAAAAGAAGCGTTGTTGGATATCGGCTGCGGCAGCGGATTTTCTTTGAGAAGAGCAATGGTTAAGGGATGGAGGGAATGCGTAGGGATAGAACTGAGCCATAGATATAGCTTTCCGTATCACTATAGAATAAAGATAATCAACGACTCTTTTGACCGGGCTTTTAAGAAGCTTTGGGTAAAAACAGATGCTGTAATGATGTGGGATGTCTTAGAGCACATTAGCGATCCTTTGGGCTTCTTGGGTCAGCTCAAGGATATAATGAAGAAAGGATCGCTAATATTGATAATGGTGCCGAATCTAAAATCTCTTGCCAGCAGGCTTATAAGAGAAAAAAGCCCCACATTCACCTGGCAACACCTGAATTATTTTACCGCACTATCATTGAAAAAGATCCTCAATAATTCTGGTTTTAAAGTCGAACATATCGAAACAGTTATCTCTGAGATCGGGAATATAAACAATTATATGGCTTTCGAGGATCCGTATTTAGGTAGTAAGGAAAAGACTATTACTCTCGATTTTTTGACATCTGAATATATCCACAGCAATCTTTTGGGAAGTCGCTTGCTTGTAATAGCAAGGAGAAACAGATAGGCATCGAAATGTTAAGACCGCGAAAAAATAAATTGTATGATGTAAGGCGTTACGTATCAGACGAGGTGCCTTACAAGGCATTATTGATCCAGAAATTCGGTCAACGCTACCTGGATTATAGGAAAAATTGGGAAAAAGCAGGATCCGGTAAGCTTATTACCGAATTTCCGCTTCATATAGATATTGATACTATTGATAAGTGCAATCTCAGGTGCAATCATTGCCAGGAAGAAAATACCAGGATACGCACAAATAGAAAAATATCCTCGGAGTTGGTAAAAAAAATTTTTTGCGAAGCCCAAAAATATAATTTATGCGCGGTCAACATTGGGGCGGTAGGCGAACCCTTGCTTGAAAAAAACATTCTATTAAATATGCTCGATCTTGCGGATGATGCCGGTATCATGGAAAAATACGTTCATACCAATGGCCTGCTCCTGGATAATAAACTATCGAAAAGGCTTGTAGATTCCAGTTTGACCTTTCTTTGTATATCCGTCGACGCATCCAATAGTAAAACATATCGAAAGGCAAGAGGGGGAGATTTCAGTCTATTGAAAAACAATATTGAGGAGTTTGCGGCTATTCGTAATATAGCAAAAAGAACATTTCCTCTTTTGCGGCTTAGTTTTTTAATGCTCAAAGGAAATTATCGCGAAAGGCGGACATTCATAGATGCATGGGGGGAAATAGCCGATATTATAGATTACCAGCCGTTGATAAATTATGATCGTAAATATGATGAAGGCGTGGAAATTAAAGCCAGATGCTACAGTCCTTTTTCGCGATTGATGGTGGGTACATGTGGACAATTAGGAGCCTGTTGTTGCGGGATAGCATTTAACAAAGACATGATAATCGGAGATTTAAATAAACAGTCAATTTTTCAAGCATGGAATAGCCAGAAAATGAATAAGCTGCGGACGGCCTTGTTAAAAATGAGATTAAATGATTATCCCACATGTAATGATTGCCTCCGCAGGAGGGAAATAGGGCAGGTAAAATAAAGTTGATCAAGAAACAGGAAGATTCGCTTAAAAAAAGATATTTTTATAAGCTTTTGACTAATCTATCCGGATTATGCATTGGGGCATGTACTCAAGCGATAATCCCCAGAGGGCTTGGGCCGAAAGCTTACGGAGATTACAATTTTTTGGTTAACTTTTTTACTCAATTTATTAATTTTTTTGACATGGGAAGTTCGATAGGTTTCTATACAAAACTTTCGCAACGGCCAAAAGAATTTAAATTAATATCATTTTATCTTTATTTTGTCTGGGTAGTGACCATCATCATAGTATTTTTTGTGGCGCTGGCGCAGTTAACGGGATTATACAATATTTTGTGGCCAAATCAATTATTGGCCTATGTCTACCTATCTATTTTTTTAGGATTATTAATATGGGTAACCAATATTATGACGAGAATTGGCGATGCATATGGGTTGACCATATCGACCGAGACAGCTAAGATCATTCAGAGGATTTTTGGATTGGTTATAATCGTTACCCTTTTTATATGCAACAAATTGTCACTTCGGGTTTTTTTCTTCTATAATTATTTTATCTTAGCGCTATTAATAGGCGTATTTTATTATCTTCTTAGAGAACACGGTTGCGATGCGCTGCGTAACTGGAAGATGCCTTTTGTAGAAATTAAAAAATATGCCACAGAGTTCTACTCGTATTCGCAGCCGCTATTTCTATATAGCCTGGTTGTGATGTTAACCGGAATGTTCGACAAATGGTTATTGCAGATTTGCTCGGGCAGTGTAGAGCAGGGTTTTTTTGGTCTATCGTATCAGATAGGCGCTATTTGTTTTATGTTTACGAGCGCAATGACGCCGCTGATAATGAGGGAATTTTCGATAGCATACAACAATAAAGATATGGATCTAATGGCGCATCTTTTCAGGAAACACGTGCCGCTGCTATATTCAATTACAGCTCTGTTGGCATGCTTCACAGCGGTAAACGCGGATAAGGCCGCTATTATTATGGGTGGGGGGCGCTTCCAGGGGGCGATCCCGGCAGTTGCCATAATGGCCTTTTTTCCTATACACCAGGTCTACGGCCAGCTTGGCAGTTCCGTCTTTTACGCCAGTGACAGGGTCAAGATCTTCAGCAATATAGCCGTTGTATTTATGCTATTAAGCTTACCGCTAACTTATTTTTTAGTTGCTCCAAGAAAATTTTTTGGTTTGAATACAGGAGCGCTCGGGCTTTCTTGCGCAATGGTGTTGATGCAGTTTTTGTCCGTAAACGTACAATTATATTTTAACTCAAAATTACTTAAATTTTCATTTTGGAAATATCTGGCCCATCAGTTAGGCAGCGTAGCTGTTTTTTTGATAATCGCAATTTTCGCCAGGCTAATTATAGATTACATACTACCTATGCGGGCAGGCATTATAGTTAGTTTTATGTCCTGCGGTATTTTATATTTAACCATAGCGTTTATTTTTATATATTTTTTTCCGATTGTAATCGGTACAAAAAAGGATCTAGCATAAGCCAACTATGAAAGATACCCCTATTCAGTATTTAACCCAGGAAATCTGCGATAAATATTTGATATGTCCTGTATGCCGCAGTCAAGCCTCGCTCATTATCGGCGATGAAAAAATGGTATGCAGGAAATGCAAGAATGAGTATTACATGAGAAATGGGATACCGGCTCTCATGCCTTCAGGCGTTATAGATTTCCATAGCTATCGATTCCTTGAAAAGAAAGTAGCCCCTCAATCGATCTCTTCGCCATATAAAGTGCTTTCTCCCGGTGTATGGCATGCAATAATTGCTGAGATTATTTATTTTTTTATGACGCTTTATTTTTTTAAAAAATACGGCATAGGTACTATACTTAGAAAAAAATGGTGTACAGAAGTCAATAGGGCATTATATTTTGGCTGGAGAAATTATTTTAATCTCATCTTAAAGGCGGGGGAGACAGCCGCATTTAATAAAATGTTGCGATATATACGTGAACCATCGCTGGAGATTGGCTGCGGAAACTGTTATACGACCAATATGATCTTCAGGGATAGGCTTGATTCGGTTACTTTTGGATGTGAGTATTGGATGGATACCTATCTAGATAATAAAGATGAGATGTTCAAATTAATTAATCATTATGTAGGAGGGAGTGTAAATTCTCTTCCTTTTGCCTCCGAGACATTTAACTCTGTTTATATGGTGCATATTATAGATCACATACCAGATATTGATGTATGCTTTAAGGAAATAAGCCGGATTTTGAAAGTTAACGGATTTCTTGTAATTTCCGGCTATTCAAAATATACCTTTGAGCGCTTACCTGGTGTTAAAATACGTAATTTCGTTTCTAAAAAATGGGCTCAAGAATATAAACTTAAAAGAATAGCGAGAGAAAATCATTATAGGGCAGGTATTCCGCTTTCGACAGACAGTAGTAACAATGCAACGGGAAGAAACATGTTGTCCCTCCATGAGTGGAAAAAAATGGCCGAAAGATATCAATTTGAAGTGTCTGACTGGGTTTTTTTCGGTAAGGGTTTTTCTTGTTTTGTGGATTTAGAATATAGAGGTTTTACGCGTTCATACTTAACGAACGAATTTATATATTCAGCGATCTCTAAAATGATTGAAGATGAGAAAAAGGCCCCTCTTAGGGAAGAAGAGTCTACGAATATGGTGATTGTGTTGCGAAAAAAAGTAAACATGCCATGAAATATTTTTTGGCCACAACAGCTATTTCAAATTTTTGGGATATCAAGAGCGATATTCTCTTGCTGGGGCCTTGGTGTCTTACCGAAGAGAACAGCAAGAAATTGATCGATTACCCATCTTATTCTATTGTTCCATCTCCCTGGGAGTCTGCGGGGAAGATAAAGGATGCGGCGGAGTATGCACAAAATATCTATAAGGAAATTTTGCCATTACTCGCCGATAAGATGAATCGGCTGCATGGCATTTCTCGTCCCAACAGATATTGGCAGATCCTGCTGGGGCCATGGCTGCTGCATTTTATAGAATCGCTCTATGAACGATATTCCAGAATTAATAACACACTTAGGTTGTTTCCCAACTTCTATACGAATATCTTGCCCGCGGAGATGCGTTCGTTGATAAGCTGGGATACGCAGGATTTCCTTTCCATCAGAGGTAAAGTCAATGATGATTGGTATAATTTAAAGTTGTTCAGCCGCATAATAGATTACCTGTGTCCCGATAAATCCGTCGTAGTCAGGCCGGATAATGAGATGGACGATAGGAGAGTCGTGCGGCGTGATAGGCTGACGAAAAGATTATTTTATGGGATAAAAGAAATAAAGAACATATTTTCCCGGCCGAATATAATCTTAAGCGATATGCATAGGATAGGATGCATGCAGATGCTGTCTCTGGAATTAAAGGCCGGTCCAAATTCAATCTGCTTTAAGAATTTTGGCAATATACGCTTCGGCAGAGGCTATGCCGGCTATTCCGAGACACAAAGAGAGATGTTAAGATTTAATGAAAGGGCAGACGCATTTCAAATTTTATTGCAGCGGTTGATCCCATGCGCAATTCCAATGTGTTTTGTTGAAAATTTCAAAAAATATAAGGAAAGCGTCAACAAAGAAAATGTAAAGATTGTCGGGTCGGCAGTGGGTTGGCATGGCAATGAAAAATTTAAATTTTATGCGGCAGAAGCTGCTTTGCGCGGCGCGCAAACCGTTGAGTTCCAGCACGGAGGAGGATACGGAATGTCTTTATCTGTTCCCACCGAATTTATGGCTTTGGAAAAAGATGTATTATATACCTGGGGATGGGAGCCGGCCGCAGATAAGAAGGTGAAACCTCTCCCGAGCCCGTATCTCTCGAAGTTAAAAAATTCGGCAAAGTCAGGCAGCGGCAAGTTTCTTTATATAGGAGTAGGCACGCACCGATATCTTCCTATATTTTGCTTGCAACTCTTATCCGATGATATGCATAAATATTTCAATGATAAGAAGATATTTTTTGAAGCACTTACGAAAAATACCCAGGTGAAAATAGAATATTGCCCATACGCTGAAATCGGATGGAGCGAGGTGGGCACAGTCAGAAAGCTTATTCCTGATATTAAATTTTCTCGGAGTGGAACCTTGACGGATAGGATGAGGAAGTCAGATTTGGTTATTATAGATCATTCATCGACAACTTTTATCGAAGCATTAACAATAAATGTACCTTGTGTCTTATTTTGGGATCATGCAGTCCATGGGTTAAGGTCGGAGGCCGAGCCTTATTTCGATTTATTAAGAAAAGCCGGCATTTTGCATAAAACTCCGCAAGAGGCCGCCAACAAAGTAGAGGAGATCCGGAAAGATCCTTCGGCCTGGTGGATGGATAAAGAAACCCAGGAGTTGAAAGACAAATTTTGCGAACATTTTGCGTTGACCTCGAAGAACTGGATTAATATATGGAAAAAGGAGCTTGGGCAGAGTAATGATAATGAATGACACTCAATCATCATCTATTATCGGTATAAGGGAAGAGCTCCGGCGCAGCTATGAACAAAACGCAGATAATATTTTTATTTCCGACAAGGAAGGGTATTGGTCTAATTTAGATAAAGACGAGAGCAGGCATATGGCAGATGTCTCAGAAAAATCAGGAACGCATGACGCCGTCAGAATTAATTACCCGCATCTATTTAATGTCATTTTCTCTCCGAAGCGACAGGGAGGTCTTGAATTACTCGATCTCTCAGGGGAAGAGAGTTGCGTTGATTACGGTTGTATGTGGGGCGCATTGACCATCCCTTTGGCCAAAAGATGTAATTACGTCCTCGGTATAGACCAAACCATGGATTCATTAAGGTTCTTGAATACGAGAATCAAAGAAGAAGGGCTAAGCAATATCGATCTTCTTTGCGGCAGCCTTAAAGATATTAGAAGTTTCAAAAATAAATTCGATATAGCTGTCATCAATGGCGTGCTTGAATGGATGCCTGAAGAGGGCGTAGTGGAATTAAAAACCTATTATGGGCAATATAGACATAAGCGGTATACCGGTAACCCGAAAAGCCAACAATTATCATTTTTGAAAAACGTGCATCAGGAACTTGCCACGGATGGCAAGCTTTATCTTGCAATTGAAAACAGGTTTGATTTCAAAATGTTTTTTGGGGTAAAAGAACCACACTCTAATCTCTTTCTTGCTTCTGTATTGCCGCGGAAAATGGCAAACTTGCTGTCGAAAATAAGATTGGGCAGGCCTTATATCAATTGGACTTATTCTTTTCAAGGGGTCAAAACTTTATTACGTAAAGCCGGTTTTTCTAAGATAGAGTTATATATGTGTTTCCCAGATTACCGTTATCCCGAACGCATTATTCCTTATGGCGGGTCATTAAAAAGTTTTACTCCTACCATTTCTATAAAGAGTGAGAAAGGACGGATATCGTATAAAAGATTTTTAGCAAGAGTTGGAGAGCTGCTATTTTTTAAAATCCTGCGATTGAAATTCTTTGCGCCTTCAATTATTGCGATAGGCCATAAATGATAGAGTTGATAAGAAATTGTTCTCATGGAAGTGAAATAGCCACTTATTTAGCGGAGAAAGCCGAGGCTGCTAAATATATAATAAAAGTTGCTTCGACTCCGGTCGGAATCAAGAATCTGAGATCCGAGGTTGAAGGATGGAGCTGGTATCAAAGTATGCGGTATCAACAAAATAAGCGCCCTATTTGTCAGGTAATAAAAGAAGGGGAAAGCTATCTTAAAATACAGGTAGAATTTATTGACGGTATTAAGGTGGATTGCACAAGGGGGCTTGAGAAGAATGCCAAGGTAGTTAAAAAAATCATTGAACACTATTGTAGCATATGGCCTTATCATCCTAATGAGACATCTCCGCTTCATGGAGATTTTTCGCTTGATAATGTAATTTATAATTCTGAAGGCATCCATATTATCGATTGGGAGCATTTCAATCCAAGCGCGGCACCATGGGGTCTTGATGCGCTTTATCTGCTATTTGAGACATTATGTTTTGGCATGAGACGTCGTAACCGGTCTCCTCAAAAAGAGATAAATATTTTAGCCGATAGCATCAATTTTCTTAATAGAAACAATCGATTGGAACCACAAGCGGTTAATAATCCTTTAAAATTTACAAAAGGTTTTATTATTGATAATCCTCGGTTATGGGGTAACCAATTGACAACATTTCCGGATAAATTTCCAATTCTTAGATTTACACATGATCAGGTTGCCTTAATTGATCATATGCTTTTTTCCAAACTCAATGGAAAAACATGAGGAAGCTTTACGGAAGAGAATGGCACGGAATCCCGTTTGAATCATTTACTGAGGTGTCGTCAGCAAGAATCGCCGACTCATCTTTTTATTCATCTTTTTATGAGGCATTTTTTAAAAGATATAAAAAATCAGGAGAGATAGATCCGGCGTGGTTGGAACTCAAGCTGCAGGCGGCAGGGTTGCTAAGACAGCATAAAAAATTTAAAAAAGAATCCAACATTCTTTCCATAGGATGTGGCCTGGGTGTTATGGAAAAAGCTCTTGTTGAAGAGGGTTATACCAATCTGGAGATAACGGAGATGTCAAAAGAGCCTCTGAAATGGTTGCTTCCATACATTGTTTCGGACAACGTTCATATCGGGTTTTTCCCGGATTGTATACCATTAAACCGGCGCTATGATTTCATTTATTTATCGGGTGTTGAATATTTATTTGACCAAGATCAATTAGCGGATTTTTTAAAAGCCGTTGTAAGGCATTTAGTTCCGGGAGGTATTTGCTTAGTGATAAGCGTGTCATTTGAATCCATAGGAATAAATCAATTGTCGTATGTTGGTGAGAGCATAAAAAGCTTAGCAAAATTTATTTTAGAGAAATTCGCGATTAGGAAGCGCGGGCAATTTTTGGGATACGCACGAAATCGCGATGATTTTTATCGTGCCATGGCCGCCGCGAGCCTTACGAAAATTAATGACGGGGTTTTAGAGAAAAAGACGCAATGGGATACGTATTGGATCGAGGGAAGTAAAAATACTGACATCTTACGGTAATCTTGTTAAAATAATATTATTAAAAAGTATATGAATAAAGGTTTAGTCATTCTGATAAATCCGGGGCATGATGATGAAGTTTCCGAAGATGTGGCGCGGTCTTTTGGGGCCAGGTCAAGAGATATCCCCAGAGAAGATCCCCCTATATCCATTATCAATTTAGGCGGTTTTATTAGAGACAGCGGGTTTGACGTGCGCATATTAGATACCCACGTGGAGCCGAATTACAGAGATATTTTAAGATCTTTGATAAAGGAAAGGCCGCTAGCTATCGGGCTATCTGTTATGCTGGGCAAGTTCACGAAGAATGCCGTATCATTGACAAAATTTATTAAGGAGATAGCTCGCGGGATTCCCGTAGTATGGGGAGGCAAATTAACCCATTTAGCCAAGGACAAAATTTTACAGGAGACCGATACGGATTACCTGGTGATAGGCGACGGTGAATTTCCATTTCTGGCCTTACTTGAAGCCTTAAGGACAGGCGGCAGTATTGATGGCATAGAGGGTTTGGGATATAAGAAAAACGGCCTTGTAGTCATTAACAGCGGTTGCGTCACTGTGGAAAACCTGGATGATATATATCAAAGCGAGGACTTTGGATGGGACCTGGTTAAGGAAAAGATAAATTACAGGCAAGTGCCATATTTTATCAACCTTTATACAAGCAGGGGGTGCCATTTTAATTGTTCTTTCTGTTATCTTATGGATATAAAAGAGATGAAACCCGGCTTGCGTTACCGGCGGCGTTCTCCGGAAAACATAATAAGGGAGATAGGGTATTTGAGTGAGAATTACGGAATAAAAGTATTTACTTTCGGCGATGACGATTTTTTGTACGATATTAAGAAGATCATTCCGATCCTGCATTATTTTAAAGAAAAAGGATTATATATTGAACACTTCTGGACGAATATCAATAATCTGAATTCCGAAACGATCGGTCTTTTAAAAGGAATATGCCAGACGGCCTGCTATTCTGTCGAAACCGCATCGCCCAGACTGCAAAAAGTGCTGAATAAAATCATGCCGGTAGGGAAGGTATTAAAAGTAAATAAGCTCTTGCGTGATGCCGGAATAAACGTCGTGCATAATTTTCTATTTGGAATACCGACAGAAAAAGATGAAGACACAAAACAGAATATTGACCTTATGAAAGAGATTAAAAGAGTAAACCCTTATTCCAGGGCCAATTGTTATATCTTGAGCCCTATACCGGGAACGCCCATTTTTGAATTTGCGAAATCGCTTGCCAAGACGGATATACCATGGACATTGAATGACCTCGGCAATTATCATTTCAGATATATGGGTGAGAGCGCGTCGAAATTCAGACCCTATCTTACAACCGGAGATAATATGTTCTATGCAAAGATTACGGTTTTGGCTAACGAATTATTTGCAGAAATAAATGAACCTGCGAATGAGCGTCAGAGAACAGAGATCAGAAATTCAAAAAGACTTAAGTTTATATTTGGCGACCTGGATGAGATACGGTATCCCGGGGATAAGAAAAAGAAATATATACTTAATGAAGTTATAAGGGCGATAGAAAATGGTAAAGAGATTCCAAGGATAGAGCCGTTTTAAACGCAGAAGGGAATACATATGTTTGATATTGATAAGCCATCGGTTGATGGGAAAGAAAAGAGGATGCTGGCGGGTTGTATTGATGAGGGGTCGATCGCGCAAGGTAAGTTCGTCCGGCAATTTGAAGTCGAATTTGCCAAATATTGCGGCATGCGGTATTCTCGCGCTGTCATGAATGGGACATCGGCATTGCACTTGTCGTTATTGGCTTTAGGAATAAAGGCTGGGGACGAAGTTCTTGTACCTACACTTACATTCATTGCCTCTGTCGTCCCGGTCTCTTATTGCGGAGCTACTCCGATTTTTGTTGATTGCGATCCAGATACCTGGTGTATAGATATCGGCGACCTCAAAAAGAAGATAACCTCAAAAAGTAGAGCAATTATTCCTGTCCACCTTTATGGAAATGCCTGCCATATGGATGATATAATCGCAATAGCGCGAAAATCTAATCTGAAGGTCATCGAAGATTGTGCGGAGGCCCATGGCACACTGTACAGAAAAAAACAGGTTGGTGTTTTCTCTGATATTTCGTTCTTTTCTTTTTATAAGAATAAGCATATGACGACAGGCGAGGGAGGGATGTGCCTGACAGATGATGAGCGCCTAAATGAAAAGATAGGGCTCTTGAGGAGCCACGGCAAAGAAAAGACGGAGAGCTTAAACGATAAGGATTTTGCACAAAAGCAATTTATAAGTTCCGAGCTTGGCTACAATTACAGGATGACAGACCTACAGGCCGCCATAGGGTTATCGCAGCTTAAGAAGATAAAAACCTTCATAGATAAGAGAATCCGATATGCCGGACTCTATCGGGAGCTGCTCGATAGGTTGAACTTAAAGTTTCCTTATTTTGACAAAAATATCGTAAGGCATACTTATTGGGGGTTTCCGGTGCTTTTAAAGAGCCCTGATACTAAGATAAAAGTAATGATAGAGTTTAGAAGGCGTGGAGTTCGCCTAAGGTCTTTTTTTAATCCGTGCCATATGCAGCCTTTTTATAGAAAATATAACGCTATATGTAAAGTTGCCGAAGAAATAAGTCAAAAAGGGATATTACTGCCGAATATCCACTCAATGAAAGAAGGGGACATACGCATGATCGCAAAGTGGCTGGAAGAACTATTGCTAAAGAAAGGCAATTAGCCATGAATAGGTTAAAAAAAATTTATAAAGGGAAAAAGGTTTTAGTTACCGGAAATACAGGTTTTAAGGGGTCATGGCTTTCCATATGGTTAAATTTATTGGGAGCTAAAGTAATAGGATATTCAGCCTACCTGCCGTCTAATCCGTGCCTATTTTCAGTATGTAAGATTGATAATTTTATCGATCACATAAAGGGAGATATACGAGACTGCAATTCTCTAAAAAAAGTGTTTGTAGGGCATAAACCTGATTTTGTATTTCACTTAGCCGCCCAGCCTATCGTAACCAGGGCCTACCATGACCCGAAGTCGACTTTCGAGACAAATGTGATTGGCGCTGTCAATGTCCTGGAGTGCATGCGTCACATGCAGACTAAAATTGTAGGCGTCATGATAACAAGCGACAAATGCTATAAGAACATGGAATGGGAGTGGGGATACAGAGAGACGGATGAGCTTGGCGGAAGCGAACCCTATGGTTCCTCGAAAGCATGCGCCGAGCTGGTCTGTCATTCATACGCTAAATCTTTTTTCAATAGACCGGATAGTAATTGTAAGATGGTCACGGCCAGGGCAGGAAATGTGATAGGAGGAGGAGATTGGGCTGTTGACAGATTAGTGCCTGACTGTATCAGGGCATGGAGTAAAGGCAGGCAGGTGCTTATCAGAAATCCGAAAGCGACCAGGCCATGGCAGCACGTTCTTGAACCATTAAGCGGATATTTATGGTTAGGCGCAAAGGCCATGGAATCTACTAAATTATGCGGTGAATCGTTTAATTTCGGACCGAGCCATGAGATGGGCAAATCGGTTAGCGAGCTTATCAAGCTATTTTCACGTTACTTTGGCGGAAAGAATAAATGGAAATATCTGAGCGTGAAAAAAATATTGCAAGAAAGTATGTTTTTAAAAGTATCTAGCGACAAGGCCTTAAGGTTTCTTGATTGGCACGCAATCCTGTCTTTCCCCGATACTGTAAAGATGGCAGCCGAATGGTATGAGAAATATTATAAGGACAAGGATAAGGATAGGCGCATGTTAGATTTTACAGAACAGCAGATAGACTATTATGTTTCAGAGGCTCGAACCCATAATCTTGCTTGGGCAAAGGATTAAAGACATGATAAACGGCGTTTTGGTGGAGAAATTACATAAGATAGAAGATAATCGCGGCAAGGTCATGCACATGATCAGGCGAGATGCTCCTTTTTTTACGGCATTCGGCGAAATATATTTTTCTACCATAAATAGAGGCATAATAAAAGCGTGGAGAAAACATTTGAAGATGACGCAATTTTTTGCAGCTCCGGTGGGCAAAATTAAATTGGTCATATTCGATGATAGGAAAGGGTCTTCTACTGAAGGCATGATATGCGAAATGGAGACAGGGGAAGACAATTACTGCTTAGTAAAGATTCCACCAATGTTATGGTATGGCTTCAAAGGAATATCCGACATCCCGGCGCTTATAGCAAATTGCGCTGATATGCCCCATGATCCGAGTGAGATAAAAAGAATTGACCCTTTTGATCCAGCAATCCCATATGTTTGGAAATAGGCTCATGGATAAAACCGATATTATTGATCCTCTTGTAAGCATTATAATGAATTGTAGAAATGGCGAAGAGTATTTGCAAGAAGCCCTTGATAGTATATATGCGCAAAGCTATTCCAACTGGGAGATTATCTTTTGGGATAACGCATCTACTGATAAGAGCTCCTGTATAGCGAAAAGCTATGGCCCAAAATTGCGTTATTTTAAAAGTGATCAATGTTTCACACTTGGCAAGGCCAGGAATCTGGCTATGGCCGAAGCTCGAGGGCAATACCTTGCGTTTTTGGATTGCGATGACAGCTGGCTTCCAAAGACCATGGAAAGACAAATAAATGCGTTAAATAATAGAAGAGATATCGACTTTGTTTACGGCAACTATTTTAGGCTGATAATGCCGAAAACCGACAACCTGATACTTGTTTTAAGCGGACGGCAGCCTGAAGGTGACGTTTTCGGACGTTTCTTATGTAATTATCCGGTTGGCATGCAAACAGTGATGTTGAGGATGAAAGCTATCAAAAAACTGGACGCAAAATTTGACGAATACCTTGAAGTATCAGAGGAATTTGATTTTTTCATGAGGATTCTTTTAAAATCACAGGCGCTATATATAGATGAGCCGCTCGCCACTTATCGTGTCCATCAGAATATGCGCAGTCAAAAACTAAGCCATAAATATCCCATTGAAATGAGATATATATTAGACAAGTTTAAAAAAATCGATGATTCGATAGAACTAAAATATGCTTCACAGATCAGATATTATGAAGCAAAAGTGGGATATTGGCAGGCAAAGATATGCATGGAAAAACGTGAGCCGAGATCAGCCCGCCGTGGGCTAGCGCCATATATATTTGTTGCCCCTATATTTTTTATATTGTATATTTTTACATACCTTCCGCCCGCTGTGTGGAAATGGTTGCACCGCTATAAAATGGAAGGCAATTTTCGATGGGTAAACTAAAAAATTTCAAATTATGGCGGGTCTTTTTCTTATATACATTTTGCATTTCCGCTTTTGTGCAGATTGTGTTGTTGCCGTATGTCTTTCCTAGTTTGTATGCCGGTAATGGATTATTGAATTGTTCTTTTGATAGTATTGGTTTTCACAAATTGGCTGTCGATTTAGCTAATAAAATTAGTATCCAAGGCTGGTCGGCCTGGCAGTTAAAACCTGAAGGCCAAGCACCGGCGGGTATTGCGTCAATAGTTTACTTTTTTATATTACCCGATCCCAGAATCCTCATTCCACTAAATGCCGCTTTGCATGCGAGCGCCGCTTTGATTTTGGTTAATCTTCTAAATTTATTTATAAGAAATAAAACTATGGCAATTCTTTGTGTTCTGCCTTTTTTAATTTTCCCGTCGAATTTACAATGGACAGCGCAGTGGCATAAGGATTCCTTTAGTATATTAGGAGTAGTTTTGGTTTTACAGAGTATAGTTTTATTATATAGGCCGGAGAGTTATAAAGTTAAAAATTGGTTTTTTATTAATTTTTGTTCAATTATTTCTTCTATTTGCGGCCTTTTTTTAATTTGGCTTGCGCGTGCTTATATGTTGACGATTATTGGGCCGTTTGTAGCGCTGGTTCTCTTTTTATTGTTATTAACTTCTTTAATCAGAGCATTTAAAAAAGAGATATCGTTGCAAAAAACATTATTCGTTTTAGTATTCATGCCATTGGTTTTATTTATATTTATGAATGCAGAAAAATTTACATATTCCGCTGGTTTTAGAGATAGCGCATCAGTTCTAACTGACGAAGGAAACACCGTGGTTACCGCTCAGCCCGAAACGAAGAAAATAAAATCCGAGGCCAAAGGATTAATCAACAAAGACAATATAGAAAAATATTGGAAGAGGTCGTCTTGGCTTCCCCTATCTATTGAAAGCAAAGCCTACTACCTATCTCAAATAAGAAAAGGTTTTCGCTCTACTGCTCCTGAAGCTAGGAGTAACATCGATCACGATATCGGGTTTGGCAGTATTAAAGACATATTGGCTTACCTGCCTCGGGCGGCTCAGATTGCTTTCTTCGCGCCCTTTCCTAATCAGTGGTTGTCTAATGGAAGCTATTTGGCGAGTTCTTTGATGCATAGAGTAGCTGCTTATGAAATGATAGTAGTATATTTCGCTTTGTTATTTTTACCCTACGCAATTTGGCATTGGCATAAACGTATAGAGATCTGGATAATCTCCGCATTTTGTATTTATATGATGCTTACCTATGGATTAGTAGTTTGCAATATAGGTTCATTATATAGGTTAAGATATGTATATATTACAACTTTGGCGGCTGTGGGAATAGCTGGATTTATCGCTTTTTTTGAGGATATAAAGATTAAAAGAGATAAGCGTGGAAAATAAACTGAAAGCGCTGGTTGTATCCAATACAACTTTGACCATCCGCAACTTTCGAATAGGATTGATGAGGGCTTTAAAATCTAAGGGTTATAATGTAATTTTCTGCGCCCAGGATAATGGTTATGCCGAGGAAGTGATAAAAAATGGCTTTACCTTCATTCCTTTAGTTATCGATCGAAAAAGTACAAATTTTTTTATAGACTTAAGACAGATCGTAACGCTTTATAAGATATACAAGAAAGAGAAACCCGATATTGTTCTGCATTATACAATTAAACCCAATATTTATGGTTCTATAGCGGCCTCTCTTGCGGGGGTACCCTGTATTAATAACATAACAGGGCTGGGTTACGTTTTTATCAAGAAAAATATAATTTATTTTTTGGTAAAATTTCTTTATAAAATAAGCTGTAACCTCGCGAAACGAACATTTTTCCAGAATAAAGACGACTTGGGTTTATTTCTTGAAAAAGGCTTAATAGATAAAAAGAAGAGCGTCCTTGTAAGCGGTTCCGGAGTCGACACAAAATTTTTTAGCCCTGTTTTTTGCCAATCAGTCGAAAAGAGAGATAGCTCGTTTGTATTTCTTTTCACAGGAAGGTTTTTATGGGATAAGGGAATCGGAGAATTTGTGGCCGCCGCAAGGCTTACGAAACAAAGATATCCAAAAACGCAGTTTTGGTTGGTCGGCATAATAGATTCAGGGAATCCTGCGGGAATCAGCAAAGAGATAATAATAGACTGGGAGAAAGAAGGGGTGATATCTTATTGGGGGGAGGTTAAGGATGTAAGGCCGTTTATTTGTCAATCGGATTGCGTCGTATTGCCTTCTTATCGCGAAGGGATCCCAAGATCGCTTTTAGAGGCCTCGGCCATGGGGAAGCCAATAATTACTACTAACACATCCGGTTGCCGCGAGGTAGTAGAAGAGGGAATAAATGGTTTTTCTGTACCCGTTAAGAATGAACAAGCTTTGTTTGATTCATTCTGCAAAATGATTGAGTTAAGTCCTGAAGTTCGTTTAAAAATGGGTAAGGCCGGACGAGAAAAAGTAAAAAAAGAGTTCGAAGAAAATATTATCATAGATACCTACATTAAAGAGGTAAGGCAAATCACGGGTTAATTTTTATGCCTACAGTTTTTATAACGGGAGCAACCGGATTTATCGGCCGCGCTTTATGCGTTAAGATGCTTGAAAAGGGTTGGACCGTTTTAGGTGCTTTCCGCAACAAGTCTTCCGGGGGCAATTTGCCTGTAGGGGTAGAGGGTATACAAATAGAAAATATTGAAAATTATGACAACGCCCATAAGGACCTCGAGGGTGTCGATACGGTTATTCATCTTGCCGGCCGTGCGCACGTAATGAATGATACTGCAATTGACCGGCTTGACGTTTTTAACAAGATCAATGTAGTTGGGACCGAGCGTCTGGCCCGCACAGCTGCAATGAAAGGAGTAAAAAAGTTTATTTTTTTAAGTTCAATAAAAGTGAACGGAGAATCTTCCTCGTCGCCATACTCCGAAAAAGATGCGCCCATGCCTCAAGATCCTTATGGCGTCAGTAAATATGAGGCAGAGCAGGTATTGAAAGGTGTGGCGGCCAAGACGGGGCTTAGAGAGGTGATCTTGCGGCCTCCGCTGGTTTACGGTCCCGGCGTTAAGGCAAATTTTTATAGCCTGATTAAGTTAGTCGCAAGCGGGCTGCCCTTGCCGCTCGAAGGTATTCATAACTGCCGCAGCTTCATCTATATAGGTAATTTAGTGGATGCTATTTTTACAAGCGTTATTCATCATAAGGCTGCGGGCGAAACTTTTATGGTAAGCGATTGCAAGGATATCTCTACCCCTGACTTGATAAGATTGATAGCTTCTGCCATGGGTAAAAGGGCCTCATTATTTTCCCTATCTCCCGTTTTATTAAAAGCTTCAGCTAAGATTATCGGGAAGAGTGAAGAGATAGAAAGGTTGATAGGTTCCCTTTTTGTAGATACCGGAAAAATCAGAGAGTTGCTTGGCTGGGAGCCGCCCTTTACCCTTGAGGAAGGGATAGAAGAAACCATAAGGTGCTACAGATTATAATGAAGCGCATCTTTGATTTTGCAATAGCATTTTCCTTATTAGTCCTCTTAAGCGTTCCGATGCTAATTATTGGTCTGGCAGTCAGGATTACTTCCGAGGGGTCCGCCTTATACTGGTCGGATAGAGTTGGGCGCAAAAATAAAATATTTAAAATGCCAAAGTTTCGCACCATGCGTATTGGCGCGCCGGCTGTCGCAACCCATCTCTTTAAAAATCCAGATGACTATATTACGCCAATAGGTCAATTTTTACGTAAATTCAGCTTAGATGAACTGCCGCAGTTATTTAATATTATATTGGGGGACATGACTTTTGTGGGACCTCGCCCAGCACTATTTAATCAATACGACCTGATAGAGTTAAGGACTAAAAAAAACATACATAAGCTTACGCCGGGAGTTACCGGTTGGGCGCAAGTCAACGGAAGAGATGATCTCTCTATTCCGACTAAAGTCGAATTTGATGAGTACTATTTAAAAAATAAATCCCTTCTATTAGACAGCAAGATTTTATTTATGACTATTATCAAATCAATTCATGGAGAAGGAGTTCAGCACTAAAAAGTTGTAAAAATATCAAGAGTTAAAAATGAAACTTTTGTTTAGAAAATTAAGGTACGCTATTGGACTAATGATAGGAATGCCCATCTGTAGTTTGGATTTTTTTGAAAAATATAAATATTATCTGCTGTCTTCTTGGCGATTAAAAGAGAAAAGGAAAACGTTAGATAATTTTTTATACAAAGCTTTAATGGCTTATTGGATTAGATTCGAATACTTGGCAGAAAAAGATCCTGATAAAAGAGAATCGTTGAAAGAAATATCAATGGGAGGGGCCGGAGGCAAAGAATGGGCGAGATCTTATGATGAACCTATAAATTTTGAATCTAAGATAGGGCGACTACTCTATGCAGAGGCATGCCCCTTATTGCCTGAGATAGATAAAATACTCTCATCCATAGCGAGATCTGTCGTTGTTATTCAAGTAGGAAGTTCGTCTGGAAAAGAAATCGCGTGGCTTGCAAAAAAGAATCCAATTCATAGATATATCGGAACCGATATTTATCCTGAGGTCATCGCCTATTCTTCCGGAAGTCATAATTTGCCGAATTTAAGCTTTCAACTATATTCAGCCAAAGAAATATACAATTTGCTGAATAAATATAAGGATGAGGAAGTGATTATATTTTCTTCGGCTTCCTTGCAATATGTTCAACCCGAACACTTAGAAGCGTTTTTTAGTTCTATTGGGCGTATCTCAAATTTAGATGTGTTATTATTAGAACCGGCAAATGAGCTAAAAGGAAATCCTGAAAAACTAAATGGTAGTTTATGGAGAGGCAATTTTTCATATACGCATAATTATCGTCTTTATGCTGAAAAGGCCGGGTTGTATACGAAAAAATTCCAAATAATCAGGCCATATTTTCCATATAACGATTTTCCTATGCATAACGGTACCGTTCATTATTTTTATTGGGCAAAAACGGATATTTAAGGGTAGTTTTTGCATTGAAATAGCTCTAAGAACAAGTGAAGATTGATTGTTTAGGATATAATATGTATAATATTGCAATATGGATAAAATAAAAGGCATGTTCGATAAGCTCAGGAAGCCTATAATGTTGGCCACCGATTTGGTTTTGGTGAATCTGTCGATGTTCATGGCTTTTGCAATCAGATTTGACTGGAGACTTACCCACTCCGTCATATTTTCATGCCTGTATTTTATGACATGGACAACCATTCTTAGAATTATATCATTTGTTATTTTTGGGATGTATCAATGGTCATTTCGTTATGCAAGTATAAGCGAAGCAATAAATGTATTAAAGTCTGTGACGATAGGTAGTTTGTCGCTTATTACGGTAGCATTTTTTACACAACGCACGGAGATGAGCCGGTCGGTACTATTGATCGATTATCTGATATGTCTCTTTTTCATGGGTATCTCAAGATTTTCTCCGAGAATTTTGGTTAAATTAAAACAACTTAAATCTCATAATCTTAAAAGGGTGCTTATAATAGGAGCCGGAGCGTCAGGTGAGATGGTCGCCCGGGAGATGATTAATGCAAAAAAAAGAATATATCAGCCAGCAGGTTTTATTGACGATAATCCTAATAAACTCAATTCTCGCATACACGGCGTAAGAGTTTTGGGTAAGATCGATGACATCAAGGATATCATCAAAAACCACATGATATCGGAAGTGGTCATTGCCATGCCGTCTGCTAGCGGTAAAATAATAAGAGATATCGTTTCAAAATGCGAAAAGACAGAAGTGAAGATTAAGACAGTGCCGGAGCTTCACAAGATTTTAACAGGCGAAGTGACAATAAAACAGATAAGAGACGTAAAACCGGAAGATCTTTTAGGCAGAGAAACAGTTAACATAAATGCGGAAGATGTAAACACTTTTATCAGAGATAAAACCGTATTAATAACAGGCGCTGCCGGCACGATTGGCTCAGAGCTGGCGAAGCAGATATCAAGGTTTGATCCGAAGCTGTTAGTATTATATGATCTAAACGAAAACGATATGTACTTTCTGGAAATAAAGCTCGGGTCAAATTACCCCTATTTAAAATACAAAGTGATCATAGGTGATATAAAAGACGTAGGATTGCTAAAGGCCACATTTTCTAAATATAGGCCCCAAATAGTCTTTCATTCAGCTGCTCATAAACACGTGCCGCTAATGGAGGGGAATCCTGTTGCCGCCGTTAAGAACAATGTTATAGGGACAAGGAATCTTGTTTATGCATCGGAGCATTATGGCGTGGAAAGATTTGTCATGATATCAACCGATAAGGCCGTAAATCCCACCAGCGCGATGGGCGCTTCAAAACGCATAGCTGAAATGATGATTCAGGCAAAGGCGAAAAAGGCAAGAACAAAATTCATGGCAGTCAGATTTGGCAATGTCATAGGATCTAGCGGCAGCGTTGTGCCTATATTCAAACAACAGATTGAGAACAAGCAACCTATAACCGTAACCCATCCCGAGGTTAAAAGATTTTTCATGACTGCGAAAGAAGCCGCACAGCTTGTTATACAGGCGGGCGCCATCGGCAAAGGCGGGGAGATCCTGATCCTCGATATGGGCGAACAGATAAAGATATTGGAATTGGCCAAAAATCTTATAACGTTATCCGGCCTTGAGCCGGATAAGGACGTGGAAATTAAATTTGTCGGGCTAAGGCCAGGTGAAAAAATGTATGAGGAAACGCTGCTTGACATAGAACACGATAAGGCAACCAAGCATGATAAGATCTATATAGCGCCGCCGAATGATTTTGACCCGGCCCTGTTAAGAAAGGACATAAAGATACTGGAACGGTTAGCTAATTTAATGGCAGAAGAAAAGGTTATAGAAAAAATAAAAGAGATGGTCCCTAGCTACAAACCGAACGGGAAATACAATGGCAGTACATTATAGAGAGTGGCTTATTGGGTTAATAATATCCTGTTTGTGTATCATAATATTTACTCTGCCTTTTTCAAAATCTGCGGTGGAAATATGCTTTGCGATCGCTCTCGCATTATGGGGCTTAAAAAAAATATTTTTTCATGAGCCGCATACCTATTCCACATATTCATTTAAACAAATTCTTTCAAGTCAAAATCTCCCCATATATTTATTCGTTTTCGCCTGTTTTATTTCAATTTTACACAGCGCCTCAATAGTGTTGAGCGTAAAAGGGCTGTTTTTTAAATTGCTGGAAGGAGTTCTTCTGTATTTTATAGTGGCGGATACCATAAGCGACAGGAAAAAACTAAGCGTGATTCTGGCCGCTATTGTCTTGTCAATACTGCTTATAAGTGCAGACTGTATTTTTCAACTCAAGTCAGAGTCAGCGCGAGATTTTCTAAGGAATTATCCGCAAGCAGGCAGGGTCACAGCTTCTTTCAATACCTCCAATGGTTTAGGTGGGTGGATTACGATTATGCTGCCGCTACTACTTGGCATGGCCTGTACATGGGGGAATCAGTGGTCTAAAAAATTATTGACTTTAATGTTATGGCCCTTGGCAGTCGTGTTATCGCTCTGTTTAGTGCTGACGCACTCCAGGGGCGCTTTGGTAGGGACTGCTTTTGCCATGATCTTTTTTGCGATATACAAGAGAAGCAAAATATTTTTAACAGCCATGGCCCTTATATTAGCGATCTTACCCTTTATTATCCTATATTCCATGAACTTCCAGCTGTCTTTTACGGGAGATTTTCTATCCTCTCTAAAAAATAATTTGGTTCAAGTCATGTTAAAGATGGATATCGTCAGGACACATCTATGGCGGGAGGCGATTTTGATCATCAAAGATTTTCCTATTTTTGGCTGTGGGTTGAATACATATTCTATTGTTGCGCCCATGTATAAAAGCACTTTGCCGGAGGCCGGGTTCTACCCTCACAACTCTTACCTTCAAATGGCGGCCGAGACAGGGATTGTAGGATTGGCCTCATTTATTTTAGTCATGATCAGCTTATTCAAAACTTCTCTTATAAACATGAGAAAAACTGAAGATAGTTTTTATCGTAATATTTTATTGGGCTTATCGGCAGGATTATTTGGATTCTTAGTGCATAGTTTTTTCGACGTTAATTTTTATGCTCTCCAATTAGCAATTTTAATGTGGTTTATTATGGGATTAATTGTTGCGGTTCAAAAGATAGCTCTCAAGATATGAAAATTTTGTTGGCGAATCCTTCTCAGCATGAGTTATATGGCGGTTTACAGGCACCCGAACACCCTCCCATGGGGTTGGCATACGTAGGCGCAGTACTTGAAGCCAATTCCGACAAGGTTAAAATAATAGATATCGATGCCGATAAGATAAAAGAAAGCAATTTCATCCAGCTTATAAAATCCTCTGCTTTTGATATGGTAGGAGTTACTGCCTTAACACCGTCGTTTAGCAAAGCCATCGCGATAACAAAAATTGTTAAAGCAAATTCCAACGCCTACACGATACTCGGAGGGATCCATCCTACCATCATGCCGGAGGATTCGCTGAAACCGGATACTGTAGATTTTATAGTAATAGGAGAAGGCGAAGACACTATAAAGGATCTAATCAATTGCCTTAAAAACGATCAGGATTTAAGTTCGGTAAACGGCCTTGGTTATAAAAAGAATGGCGATATAGTCATTAATAGAGCCAGGGAGCTCATAACAGATCTTGATGATCTGCCGCTGCCCGCGCGGCACCTATTCAAGAATCGCAACTATACTTATCCCGATGCGCTTTTATATCCTACGCTGCCTGTCATAACGAGCAGGGGTTGTCCTGGCAATTGTACTTATTGTAATACCAAAAATATTTTTACAAAACGTTTCAGGGCAAGGAGTGCCGTCGATGTGGTAAAAGAATTCGAATATCTCGCAAAAGAATTCAAGGCAAGAGAGATACATATTTGGGATGATAATTTTACAACATTAAAGAGCCGAGTCTTTGAAATAAAAGACGAGGTTAAAAAACGCAACCTTCGACTAAAATTCGCTTTTCCCAACGGATTGCGCATAGATTTTGTAAATGAGGATATATTAAGAGCGCTTAAGGATATGGGGACATACAGCATTGGTCTTGGCGTAGAGTCCGGTAACCAGAACATACTGAATAGGATAAGTAAAAATATCCTGATCGGGGATATCAAAAATAAATTTAACCTGGTCAAAAAATTAGGTCTTGAGTCATGGGCATTTTTCATGATAGGTATGCCGGGTGAGACGGAAGAGACGATAATTGATACGATACGTTTTGCGATAGAACTCGATCCTGACATAGCAAAATTTCATATATTGAAACCATTTCCCGGCACAAAAATATATGATGAATTATCAAAAGACGGGCTCATCACGGATAATAACTTTGATAATTACGGTATCCATACGCGGCCTGTGCATAGACTTCCGACTCTGAGTGAAGACAATCTACTGGAATGGCAGAAAAAGGCGTATAGAGCATTTTATCTTCGCCCGAGAAAAATGTTTTCTCAAATTAGGAGATTAACCACATGGAACAGGGTAAAGTTAAATACAAAAACAGCCACTGGGTTGCTTTTCAAGATGTTAGCAGGCTAAAGTAATATATAGATGAGCTCAAAAAAACGCATTAGGTTGTCTCAAAGCTCCGGAAGTTCTGCGTGATATACCGACGGAACCGGCCTTGCCTACGATACGCATGAATACCATACGTATGAAAAAATCGGAAATTATCGGGGTAGCGATTTTGAGCCTATTTTTTTTAATAAGCGGGCTATATTATGCCGCCACGAACTCCATAACATCCGATGAAAAAACGCATATTACGGTCGGTTATATAAATCTTCGCTTTAACGATTATCAATTTAATATAGAACATCCTCCTTTTGTAAAACAGATAGCGGCGCTTCCTCTTTTATTTCTCAAGCTACATTTTCCTTTTGATATTTATCGTGTCTCGGTGCCGGATGATATAGTTAAGATCCAGAACGCATTTTTATATAAAATCGGCAACGATCTGGATTTTATGCTTTTTCTTTCCCGCATACCGAATATACTGATTGCCGCTCTCTTGGGGTTATTTATATATTTATACTCAAAAAGGCTTAACGGCATTTTTGCGGGTTTTATATCCTTAGCGCTATTTGTATTCTCCCCTCTGTTTTTAGGCCATTCTTCATTGGTCACAATGGATACCACTATAAGCTGTTTCTATTTTGTCGCGATATATTACCTTATGAGATACTTTGAAACAGAAAAAATAGGGCTTCTTATTGGCGCGGCGGCTTTTACAGGCTTAAGTTTTATTTCGAAATTCAGCGGTTTACTTTTAGCGCCAGTGCTGTATATACTGATTTTCATGAGAGGTTTTTATCCGGTCAAGGAACCGGAAAAATCCACCTTGAAAAATTGGATAAGAAACCTGATAATTTTCCTGCCTTTCCTAATATTCGCCGTCTCTTATAAAAAATCCTTCAGATTAATAATGCCGGCCATGGCTATATGCGCGCTTTCCTATCTTTTCTACAATAAAAAGACGCTCTTCTCAAAGATGAATTTCATAGGCAGGTCTTTACTGATAATAATGGCATCCGCATTTGTGATAGTCATACTCGATTATACTAACTATTCGTGGTTTCCTTTTCATAGCGCCACGATGCCGTATTTTAAGGGTTTTGCTTATTTTGAAGGCCACGCGCAATACGGCCAGGATTCCTATCTATTGGGGGTTAACTCAAAATCAGGAGGGTGGTGGTACTATTTTCCTCTGGCCATATTCCTTAAAGAGCCCTTTATAACTTTAGTATTTTTCTTGCTGGGAATAGCAGGATTATGCATAAAAAGAGAAAAAATATTAACTAAAGCCGTTCTTGTCCTGCCGGCGTTTGTCTACCTCTTCATTGCCATGTTCATAAACAAATTGAATATAGGCATCCGTCATATACTGCCGGTATATCCATTTTTATTTGTCACGGCGGGTTACAGCGTGTCCATTATAAGAAACTCTAAGGCGATGAAATATCTGTTATCCCTGTTAATCGTAATACTGGCCGTGGATGTTCTTACTTCGTATCCCGCGCATTTGTCTTATTTTAACAGGTTGGTCGGAGGGTTTAAAAATGGCTACAAGTATTTGGGCGACTCCAACATAGCATGGGGCCAGGACTGGAAGAGGCTAAAAGAATATATTGAAAAGAATGGGATAAACAAGATAACTATAGATGCGGCATTTAGCTGCGACAAAGTATGTGATTATTACCACATACC
>Ga0209541_10001052_pt1 | contig 54915 bp, 60 predicted proteins | sample RifCSPlowO2_01_FD_184027 | JGI IMG/M metagenome (GOLD analysis project Ga0209541, IMG submission 184027) | Groundwater microbial communities from Rifle, Colorado - Rifle CSP2_plank lowO2_0.1 (SPAdes) (version 2) | ecosystem: Environmental > Aquatic > Deep subsurface > Groundwater | place... | reverse complement strand
TTCTCTAGGACCCGCAAGCGCCAACCGAAAGGTTGGCGCTATTTAATTAGTGGACCTACGGGGAATCGAACCCCGTCCTGATCCATGCCATGGATCCGTCATACCGGTAGACTATAGGCCCAAATGAAGGAGCGAAATAAATGGTCTTACATATATTTTGTCCGAATGCTGGCCTATACGAATGTATAGGCCCAAAATTCATTTGAAAAAGTACCACGAAAATGATAGAATTTCAAGATAAAATGCCCTCGTAGTTCAATGGACAGAACAAGGGATTCCTAATCTCTAAATCCATGTTCGACTCATGGCGAGGGCACCAAAATAAATGCAACTACCGCAAGAAGTTAAAAATATTTTAGAAAAATTGTCCGAGGCCGGTTATGAGGCCTATGTCGTGGGCGGATGCGTGCGTGATTTGTTGTTGAAAAAAGAACCCAAAGATTGGGATGTCACCACCAATGCAAAACCGGAAGAGATACAAAAGATATTCCCCGACAACGTCTACGAAAACACTTTCGGAACTGTCGCAATTAAAACGGGTTCAGAAAATCCGTCTTTGGCAATAGTAGAGGTCACGCCTTACCGTATCGAGGGAAAATATACGGACAAGCGCCATCCGGATGAAGTTAAATTTGCCGACAAACTCGAAGACGACTTGTCCCGCAGGGACTTCACTGTCAACGCAATGGCGCTGAAAATAAAAAGTAGAAAGTTGAAAGTAGAAAACGATTATGAGGTTATTGACTTGTTTGGCGGACAGGAAGACCTCAAGAAAAAAGCCATCCGAACCGTAGGTAGTCCGGAAGAAAGATTTAATGAGGACGCTCTTCGGTTATTACGCGCTATTCGCTTTGCGGCTCTTTTAGGTTCTAATATCGAGGAAAAGACACTCTCGGCTGTCAAAGAAAACTCTGAATGGCTTCGCGCTATCTCTAAGGAAAGGGTGAGAGACGAATTCGTAAAAATAATCGAATCTGACAACGCTTACGGTGGAATTTTATTGTTAGAAGAAACTGGTTTATTGGAACACGTTATTCCGGAGCTGCGCGAGGGGATCGACGTCGGTCAAAACCTGCACCATATTTACTCCGTCTGGGAACACCTGGTTAGATCTCTCAAATATGCGTCTGATAAAGATTACTCTCTGGCGGTTCGTCTTGCGTCCCTGTTTCATGACATCGGTAAACCACGCTCAAAAAGAGGCGAGGGATTGCATTCAACCTTTTATGGCCACGAGGTAGTCGGCGCTAAAATGGTTGCCCAGATTATGGAGCGGCTGAAATTTCCCAAAGACATCACGGAGCAAGTGGTGAAATTAGTCCGCTATCATATGTTCTTCTACAACGTCGGGGAAGTAACTGAATCATCGGTCAGACGGCTTATGGCGAATGTCGGCAAAGATAATATGGAAGACCTGATAAAGGTTCGCGAAGCGGACAGGATTGGTTCGGGAAGACCAAAGGCGGTTCCTTATAAACTCCGCCATATGAAATATATAATAGATAAGGTATCGAATGATCCGATATCTGTAAAAATGCTGAAGATTGACGGGAATGAACTGATGAAAGAGTTGAACATCCAACCTGGACCAAAGGTCGGTCTTATATTAAACTACCTCCTTGCCGAGGTGTTGGACGACCCAACACGAAATACCGGAGAATACTTGAAGAAAAGAGTTCACGAACTGGACAAAAAGTCGCCGGAAGAGTTAAGTGAGTCACTGAAAAAAATTGAAGAAGCCCAGAAAAAAGAGGAAGAAGAAAGAATGAAAAAATACTATGTCTAAAATAAAGATAAAAAGATTCGACAAAAACCTTTCTTTGCCGGAATACAAAACCGTGGGTGCTGTTGGGTTTGACCTGACCGCACGAGAAACTCGCACAGTGAAGTCGGGGCAGGTCGGCTACATTGCTCTTAATGTCGCCGTTGAAACTCCTAAAGACCATATTCTTCTGATCGCTGCCCGCGGTTCAACCCATAAATTCGGTCTGATGCCGGCTCATGGCATTGGCATCGGAGATCCGGACTATAGAGGCGATAACGACGAATACGCGATACCGCTTTATAACTTTACAAAGAAGGCAGTTACTGTGGAAAAAGGTACACGTATAGCACAAGGGATATTTATTAAATTTACACGAGCATCCTGGCAAGAAGTCCCCCAAATGAGGTCAAAAAATCGAGGAGGATTCGGAAGCACGGGACGTAAATAAATGCTGGTAAAGTCACCGAAAATCTGCTAAAATAAGGGCGGATTTTCGATTTTCGGGGCGTAGTGTAACGGTCGCACGCCACTTTCGGGTAGTGGAAGCATGACCGGGTCCGACTCCCGGCGCCCCGACTTGGTGTTTATAACTTGTAGCTCAAGTCCTTTCATCCTGACCCGTTCTTTGATATAATAACAAAGATGTTATCGACAGTAAAAGTTAGGTGTCATTTTTGTCGCAAACAATTCCTGACAAAAAGGGCCTATTTTATTTTTAATAAGGAGGTCGGTTATCATTCTTTTTGTTCTGCGGAGTGCGGATACAATCACAGAAAAACCGGTAAGTGGCTTGTTTGCGAAAACTCCAATTGCAAGGAAAAAATTTATAGAAACTTGGCCGGCATCTCTCCATCCAACTATTGTTCCAAGTCTTGTGCTGCAATAGTCAACAATCAAAAATATCCAAAACATCCTCCGAGGTATTGTGCATATTCTGGGTGCAAGAATATAGTAAAAAGAGTCGGGTCTCCTTTTTGTTCTATAGAATGTGGAAAATTAAGTAAGTTTAAATACACTAAAGAAGAGATTATCGCCTTAATTAAAAAGCATGCAACTAAAACGAATAGGGTTCCCCCGAAAAGAGAAATTCCTGAAATCTCACATAGGGCCATACATTTATTTGGTTCGTGGAACAATGTTCTTACTATTGCTGGGCTAACCCCCAATCGTTCACATGATAATCGGATGTACAAGCGTCTGAACGGAAAAGCAGCAGATGGACACCTCTGCGACTCGGTTTCAGAAATACTTATTGACAACTGGCTGCATAAAAACAAAATAGAACACTCGAGAAATGTTCATTATCCAAAAACTAACCATATCGCCGACTGGGCGGTAAATAACAGCAGAATTTTTATAGAATACTTCGGCCTCGCCAATGACAGCCCCAGATACGATCGCGCAATTAAAGAAAAGAAATTATTGTGCAAAAGCAATCGAATTAACCTCATTGAAATATATCCAAAAGACCTGTACCCTAAAAACCTGCTTGACCGAAAATTAGTTGAACTAAAAATCTTATGAGAAAATACATCAATCAATTTTGGAGTTGGTACGAAGACAACTTACACCTTAACATCGGAATAGCGGCCGGTCTTTTTATTTGGCAGTTGGTACATTTATTTTGGCTCACGACCGATGTTGTTTTTGAACGACTATTCTCTTTCGCATTACTTAATCTTTCCGGATTTTGGGAGTACGCCATCATTGCCGTTGACTACACGGAAATACCGGCGCTTATTGCCGTGTCTTTAATATATATTAATGAGTTGCGAGCGGGCAGAGACGCAAAAAAAAGTGTGTTATTCCTTATCCTGCTCAACTCACAGTGGCTTCATCTTTTTTGGATAACGGATGAGTTTGTTATAAGTCAATTCAGAGGCATAGCAGAAACACTTCTTCCGCTCTGGCTCGCATGGACCGCGATCGCAATAGATTATTTGGAGTTGCCTGTAATGTATGACACAATTAAAAAATTCTTTAAAACTTCTTGGGCTTAATAAATGACTCGATCAATTGAGTCATTTATTTGGTGGACCTAGGCAGAATCGAACTGCCGTCTCGACAATGCGAATGTCGCGTCATACCACTAGACCATAGGCCCATTTGTACTCGAAATATTACCAGAAATGAACAAAATTTTCCACGACTTGAACGACAAACAGCTTGAGGCCGTCAAAACTATTGACGGCCCGGTTTTAGTTATATCCGGCCCGGGTTCGGGGAAGACCAAATGCCTTACTCATAGAATTGCCCATCTCATTTCTAACGGCATAAAGCCGGACAACATTCTGGCCCTCACTTTCACCAACAAGGCCTCCCAGGAGATGAAGGAAAGAGTTGCCAAACTGCTTGGCAGGTTGTCGATCGCGCCGACGATCGGAACATTCCACTCCGTAGGACTACGGATACTCAGACACGATATCCATCGCCTTGGGTACAGGAACAGCTTCACTATTTTTGACGAGGACGACCAGACAAGTTTGGTGAAAAGAATAATGGCCGAGCTGGAACTGGACACCAAAAAATTCAATCCAAAGGCCATATTGTCCAGAATATCACGCTTTAAAACAGAGTTCGTCGAACCAAGAAACGCATCCGAAGATAGCTTTTTCGAAAAAATCGTAAGCAGGGTCTACAAACACTACCAAGATGAGCTGAGACGGCTGAACGCTGTCGATTTCGACGATCTGATCGTTCTCTGCGTAAAATTATTCCGAAATGACCCGAAGGTCTTGGAAAAGTATCAAAACCTCTGGAAATACGTACTTGTCGACGAATATCAGGACACGAGCCGAGACCAGTATGCTTTTATCTCTCTGCTGACTAAGGCGCACAATAACCTATTCTGCATAGGCGATGATGCCCAGTCGATATATCAGTTCCGGCGCGCCGACATACGAAACATACTTAACTTTCAAAAGGACTACCCCGAAGCGAAGGTCGTGATGCTTGAACAGAATTACCGTTCAACTAAAAGCATCGTCACTGCCGCCAGTCATCTGATATCCAATAATAAGAACCAGATGCCCAAAGAACTCTGGACCGACAATGAAAACGGCGAAAAGATCTTGGTTAAAGAACTCCTCAACGAAAGACAAGAGGCGAGTTTCATAGTATCGACGATAAATGACCTGACCAAAAAAGGCCGTAGGCCCAACGATATCGTGGTCCTATACCGCACTCACGCCCAGTCCCGTGCCGTAGAAGAGGCGCTTATCTCTTCGGGTTTCCCTTATCACATAGTCGGGGGCATTAAATTTTACGAAAGAAGGGAGATAAAAGACATCCTTGCTTACCTGAAATTCACAACCAATCCGTCGGATATTATCAGTTTCGAGAGGATATATAACACCCCTCCGCGAGGGATAGGAAAAAGCACCCTGGACAAAATACTGAGAGAGGACCCGAACAACATTCTTACTGGCCTCAAAAAGGTGTCGATGGACGATAGAATACAGGTAAAACAGCTTACGGCCCTCAAAATTTTCAACAACCTGCTGGAAGAAATAATAGAGGAAACTGACGACAGCAAACTGACCAATTTCATAAAATACGTCATCAAGTCCACAGGATACGAGAACTACCTGAGAGGCCCCGGCTCAAGGTCAATGGACAACGCCGACGAGCGGATAGAGAACCTGAAGGAACTGCTTACGGTCGCAAGAAAGTATGACAATGCCGAGTCGTGCTCAGAAGGAGTAGCGAAATTCCTTGAAGAAATAGCCCTCCTGCAGGACTTGGATAAAATAAAAAATACTGACAACAAGATAACCCTGATGACAATGCACGCCTCCAAGGGCCTTGAATTCCCGGTTGTCTTCATTATCGGTCTTGAGGAAGGGTTGTTCCCTCACTCAAGAACTTTGCTCAACCCGGCTGAGGTAGAGGAAGAAAGGCGGCTTTGCTATGTAGCCGTCACAAGGGCCAAAGAAAAACTTATCCTGACCTTTACCAAATTCCGGAATATTTTCGGTTCAACCCAGGCCAATCTCCCGTCCAGATTTCTGGGAGAGATACCGGCGCACCTTGCTTCATTTGAAACAAACGGAGTTGGTTTTGACGATGATTATGAAGAAAAGGTGAATTATGGAATATAGATTATGGAATATGGAATAAAAACGGAGGACACATTTCATGCTAAATTAAGACAAAAGATGAACGAATTTGTCCATTTAGTTTATTTGATCAGTAAAAGTTTTCCAAAAGAAGAGACCTACGGATCAAAATCACAGATAAGAAGAGCTGCCTTATCGATAATTCTCAATTACATTGAGGGATACGCAAGAAAAAGAAGCTTGGTTTATATTAACTTTCTTGAAATATCTTATGGTTCTTTAACAGAGTCGGATTATTTGTTGGATTTTTCATACGAAGAAAAATGGATTAATGACGCAGATTATAGTAAAACAAAAGCGCTAGTCAAAGAAATCGGAGCTATGCTGTGGTCTACTATTGAAGGCATCAAAAAGAAACAATGAAAATAATTCCTAAAAAGTCGCTAGGTCAAAATTTCTTGGTGAACAAGGGAGTGGTCCAAAAAATTTTGAATGCTGCTGAAATCACAAACAGTGATCTCGTCCTTGAAATAGGGACGGGAAAGGGAGTTTTAACCGAAGAGTTGAGAAAAAAGGCCAATCGTGTAATAGCAATAGAAAAAGATCATCGCTTAATTAACGACCTTAAAAATACGTTCCGGGAGTTTAGCAATGTTGAAATCATTGAGGACGACGTTTTTAAGTTTGATCCATATTCCATAATCCATATTCCATATAAAATCGTCGCGAACATTCCTTACTACATTACCTCACACCTTCTTAAAACAATTTTTGAAAAATGGCCTATGCCGGGACTTGTCGTGCTGATGGTCCAAAAAGAGGTCGCCCAGAGGATCACGGCCAAGCCGCCTCATATGAACTTGCTTGCCTTGTCGGTCCAGTTTTTTGCCGAGCCGAAGATCATAAGTTATGTGTCGAGAGGCAGCTTCCGGCCGATACCTAAAGTCGACTCGGCCATTATTCGGCTCGTACCTCGCCGAGAAACAAGAATCACGGATCAAGAATTTAGAGAAAAGTTTTTTAGACTCGCTAAAACGGCTTTCGCCGGGAAAAGGAAACAGCTTAAAAACACTGTCGGTCTTGAACGATTAACCAAAGTTGGCATTAAACCGGAATCCCGCCCCGAGGAACTGTCTCTCGAAGATTGGCTGAAATTGGCATTAGGAGTATAATTACTCTTATGAAGTCAATTGCGATTCTTTTTGCTTTAGCAGCTCTGTTGGTTCCCTTCACCGTTTCGGCCGTATTTATTTCTAACCCTTTTGGCGGGGCTTTTGGAGGCAGAGTAACTTCTATTATTCCGTGCACCTGCAGTGTGCCGCCGACTATGCTTAAAATAACCGTCAGCCCGCCGAGAGGGGGAAGTTTTCTTTATATTCCCGGGGCAAGCACACTTTATCGAAACTATAAGTTGTTACCGCCGAGTTGGGTTTTGGGAACTTCCATAGGTAGGAGAGAGTGCCTTGTCGGTTTCCCTCCTTTTTGTACTTCTGCCGGATTTGGCGGAACCATTATAAGGATGGTTGGCACATCTTTGTTTTAAATAGGCAAAACCTCTCTATTTAATATATTCAATATCAACAGCCGAGATGTAAATCTGGCTGTTTTTGCGTGGTATAATTAGGGGGTGATCGACAGATTTAAAGTTATGTCGGGTTTAATGGCACTTGTTGCCGTGTTTTTGGTTGTTATCGGTTTTAATTACTTGAAAATAGACCTCAGCCCGGGACCAGATCACGGAACTGCCGACATTTCTTTTGAACTTGATGCCGATTGGGACAACGATGGACTTAACAACAAGGAAGAATCATTCTGGGGCACCGACCCCAACAACTCCGATACAGACGGCGACAGCTACCTCGACGGGGAAGAGGTGACTTCCGGCCATGACCCTCTTATTCCGGCACCCGACGACAAGATCTTTACAGACAATCTGACGGACCGGGTTTCGAAACTTGCTCTTGCTGGGCTATATGAGGGGTCTCTCAAACCGAGCAGTCCTAACTACGAGCAGTCATTGAATGATCTCGCTTTGGCCGCAGTTGACACTGTGGTCGCAGAATTAAGCGGTAACATAGACCCCAACAGGTTGAGGGTTGCAGATGACAGCAAACTTAACCAGGAGTTTTACATTGAAAAAGCCTCTCCAATTCTTGCCGGTTTACTGGACGCGTTTGTAAACCAAACCCCAAAGTTAGAAGACAGCAACAATTTCAGTCTAAACAACACATCTCAACATTACGGAAATAAGGCTCGAAGATACCAGCAACTGCTTGAGCAAGGATATGAGATGGAGGTTCCAAATAACTGGGTTCAAGAGCATACTTTGCTACTGAGGACGGTGAGCAGCTTACAAGTTAGCAACGAGGCGCTCTCTAACAGCGGAGAAGACCCTCTGAAAGCCGCTGCCGCATTTCAGGTCGTCGGTCTTCGTGCGAACTCAATATCAGAAATCTTTGAAAAATTCACAAAAAAAATAGCCGCTGAAAATCTGAAATACGATAAATTTGCTCAAATTTTCTCACGATGAACTTATTTACCAAAACAACAATCACCGTAGCCATCCTGTTTTTCATAGCTGTTCCTTATTCCGCACAAGCACAAACGCCGACTATAGCGGTGAACTTCAGTGGCTGTATCGTCGGCGGCGTACTTGCGCCTACTCTTCAGAACTTAATAAGCGGCTGGATGGACGATCTTGAAAACGGATTGAGGTCGATTGCTAGCAGGTTTGGCTTGAACATCCCGGGTCTTGGCGGTGCTGGTATAGGGGGCACTGTCCCAGTAAGCGATGAGGGGGTTAGAAAAGCAACCGGGGCACTACTTGGAAAGGAGCAACGAAGCGATGTCATAGCCCGTTGTTTGGGTCAGGAAGTCCTTAATGGGATGATCAAAGGTATTGTCGACAATGCCCGCACAGGCGGCCGCGACGGGGGAGTAACCTGGGTAAGAAATTGGCGCAACTTTCAACTGGAAGCCCAGCACAGAGGTGAAGGCGTATTTAGAGGAATGCTAGCCTCCAGTAAAATGTGCAACTATTTTGACAGTAACCTAAAAAATACATTCGGGGCAAACCGAAGAGTACCCTTAACGGGAGTGGAAACAAGGGCAAATGATTTTGACTCGTTTGCTCTGCGAACCGGCTGTACGCTCCCCAGCGATTTTGATTTTGAGAAGTACAAGCAGGACTTTTCCGGAAACGGCGGATGGGAAGCGTGGTCGCGTCTTCTTGAACCGGAAAACAATTTTTACGGTGCTTTCTTTCAATCGCTAGATGAAGCAAATAAACAAAGAGCTATAGAGGAGTCCTCTGACCTAAGCCAGGTTACGTCTAACGCCGGATTCGTCGGGAGAAGCGGTGCTGACGCAAATGACAGTTGTTTGACCAGAGGAGCAAACGGGAAATGTGTAATTTATAAGGACATCAAAACTCCCGGAGGAGTCATCAGAGCCTCTGTTGACGCAACTTTTATGCAGGAGCTGGAAAGATTCAACAACGTGGACGAGTTAGGAGAGCTCATAAGTTCCGTCACTACGGTTCTGATCCACAGATTACTTGATCTCAGTGATCCGAATGAAGGAAACTACACAGCTTTCAGTACAACACTACCTCCTTCCAGCGGCGGCATACCCTCTGCTCCGGAGGAAGGCATACCAAGTGCATTCGGCAGTGTTACCGTTAGCTTTGAGATAATAAACGACGGTGGTGGAACGGCCACTGCCAACGACTTCCAACTACTCATCGACGGGGAACTGACTGCAATAGGTATAGCCAGAGTACTGCCGGTTGGAGAGCATGTCGTTAGCAGTTTACCTCCTGATGGCTATTCTTTTGTGAGTTCGGGCGGAGATTGCAATGGAGGCATATTAAACCTTGCGGAAAACCAAAGCGCCACTTGTACGATAACTTATGACGATATATAAAGGAAAAAGATACTACTTTCTCTTGGCCTTAGCGCTGGGCCTGCTTTTGCCGGTCTTTAATGCCAACGCTGTATTCGGACTGGACACGATCGCTTACGGCGCGGTAAACGGGTTTTTTGCGTTTTCTTTGTCCATAATGTTCACCATCGTCGGTAAGTTGTTGGCAATGATGGTGGTGATGCTGGACTGGGTAGTGAATCTGAGGATCTACACGAACGTTCCCATTATACAAGAGGGATGGAAAATAATGAGAGACTTTGCCAACATGCTTTTCATTATCGCGCTGATAGTGATGGCTTACGGAACGATATTTAACATTCCAGGGTATGACTTCAGGTCTCTGATAAAAAAATTCCTCATCGCCGCACTTTTGATAAATTTCAGCTTGGTCATCGGCGGGCTGATAATCGATGCTACCCAGGTCTTGAACAACACATTCCTTAATGCAATGGGCGACATCGCCGGCCATTTGGGAAACGGGTTAAATCCGGCTCAAATACTCCCGGTCGGAGTCGGTGATATCAGCTCTTCCGAAGCAATCGCCAACGCTCTTGCGGGTTCCATCGTGACTTTAATATTTTCGGTATTTTTGCTATTCACCTTTGCCGTAAGCGTAGCCGTGCCTCTGGCTGTCGCGTTCGTCAGAATACCGGTTCTGTGGGCATTGCTTATCGTATCGCCGATGGCCTGGCTCTTGAGCATCCTGCCGGCGACAAAAAAGGCCTATGACAGCTGGTGGCGCCATTTTTTGGCATGGAACCTGTTCTTGCCATACTATTTGTTCTTTATGTACTTCGCCCTTTACTTTCTGAGCAAAAAGGATGCCGTTCTGAGCGGACTGGGTCAGGACTTTGTTTATTCGGGACTGACCGGACTTCAGTCAAATTTCACATTCGGGCTTTTATTCTACTATGTTATGGTTGCTGTCTTTATGATAGGCGGAACCAAAGCGGCGATGAGCGCCGGCCGTTTTTCCGGAACGGGTATAGTTAATGTAGCTCAATGGGGGAGAAACAAAGTGGCTAATAGAATTGGCTGGAACGCGGCAATCAGGGCGGGGAAGGGAAGATTCGAAGAAATCGGGGAGAAAGAAGAAGCAAGAGTGAGCAGACAAGCAGCATTTATGCGAGAAGGTCTTGGTTATGTAACCGGGGGAAGAAGAGGTTTTGTTGAAGAACAGCGAGCAAAAGACATAGCCGAAGCCAAGAAGCGGTTTGACAGAGTTGTCGACCCTGCAGAACTTAGAAAGTTGATGGAAGCAAAGAAGGGTCCAATTAGAGACCAGTTGGCGCTAAGAGAAATAATGAAGGAAAGAGGTCTTTTGAGAGGTGGTCAGTATGTTGACGGTAAGTATGTAGGCGACGAATATAAAGAAACGTTTGAAATGTACGGCGGAAACGGAACTGTATCTGGCAGACAATTTGCCGCAAGTATGGACTACGGCAAATTAAATCCTGACCAAAGAAAGGCCTGGCTTGATTCTATCGTTGACGTTGGCACCAGACGAAAAATTGTTGACGCCATGGCTGACAAAGGCGACCGCTATCTAACCAATGAAGGGATGGGGGCTGAACAAAATCTTCAGAATGCTCTTAAATACTACGCTCTTGAGGGCGACCAGAGGGATCTTCTGAAGAAAATTGAAAAACACAATTTAGAACTAGCCACCCAAGTTGGCCTACAAAACGGGTTATTAAGAAAGGCGGGGCAAGTCATCGAAAATACGCCTGCCGGCTTAAGAACTGCTATGGAAGAGGTAATTAGAAAAATGAATCCGGACGCTCTTCTTGAGGCCACCCGAACCTTAAAGGATTTTGCTGGCAAGAGTACCGAAAATAAGGCATTGGTAATGAGTTCGTTGAACCAACAAAAGATAGAAGCAATGATGGCCAAGGGAACACAACAACAACTTGAGGGTTGGAAGACGATAGATCCGGATAAATTTAATGAGGAGAGAATTAAAGCGGAAAAAGAAAGAGTCGCAAGAGAAATGGCTGAAATAACAGGGAGAGCTACAGGAGAAGCAATCGCCAGAGCTGGAGGATTGGGGGGTAGACAAGGTGGCGGAGGTGGTCAGCCGCCACAAGGTCCGCCGGCGGCGCCAGCTCAACCCCGTAGACCGGCCGGTTTTGTAAGACCCGGCGAAGTAGCTCAAGAAGGAAATGTAGTTGATTTGAGAAATAGAGGTGGCCAAGGCAGTTAGTCAGACAAAATGAAACCCCACGGTGTTCTGTGGGGTTCTGGCATTAAGCCAGTTCTCGCTCGAACCATCCGTGGAGGATGTCGACGAGAAGTGTATCGCACCACGGTGGGCTTGCGTTTCCAATAGCTCGCTGCAACGCTCGGCCGAGTTCATACTCGTCTACTGATGGTGGTTGTCCAATTTCCACATCATCAGCGAGTTGACGAAGTATTTCAGCCGCGCGGACTCTTGGGAATAGTGGCATAGTTGCCTCCTTGTTGTGCATTAATCGTACATTCTTGTCGATATTCTGTCAAGGTCGAGCCACTGAAAACGGCCTTGTTGACTACTCTCAATACTCCTAGCCGCTGATTTGGTATAATTAACGTGAAATAGAATTAGAACACTGGCAGAGCGGCCAGCAAGTTATAAGATGAGATTCCAACTGCCACAATTCATAGAGACAGAGACGAAATTGGTCGGACCTTTGACTCTGAGGCAGTTTTTGTGGGTAGCCGGCGGAGCAGCGATACTATTTCTTTTGTTTATGACTTTACAGCTGAGTTTGTTGTTCTTCGTTTTTGCTTTGCCGATAGCAGCTATATTTATGGCCCTCGCTTTCCTGAAAATAGAAGGGATGCCGTTGATCAATTATGTAGCCTACCTATTGTCATACCTGTTGAATCCGAAGAGGTACATCTTCAAAAAGACGGAGGAGGATAATTTTAAAACTAAAATCTAAAAATGAAAAACGACAAGGAGAAAATAAAAACCGAACTAGTTGTGCCAGTTTTAACTTTTTAGTTGTCGTTTTTAGATTTTCAATTTTACTTTTTAATTTGAAACATGCCTAACCAATCCACCGAAAATTTAGTCCCTATTTCTGATATCAGAGAAGGAATAGCCATCCTTAAAAACGGTTCTCTTCGGATGGTTCTTGAGGTGTCGGCCATAAACTTCGATCTGAGATCAGGCGACGAACAAGTCGCCATACTCCAGGGCTTCCAAAGATTTCTGAATTCGGCTGACTTCCCGCTTCAAATAGTCATCAGTTCGAGAGAACTGAACATTGATACATATCTGAAGATCGTCGAACAAATCGTTGAATCAGCCGAAAACGAACTTTTCAGGATACAGGCAACAGAATATGCCCGATTCATAAAGGAGCTGTCCGGCCTGGCAAACATAATGTCCAAGAAATTTTACATTGTGATACCCTTTTACGTTTATGAGAAGCCGGAGGCGACGGGGTTGGTTGAGAGTTTGAAGGGAGTGCTTCAACCGAAAGAAGTGGCGAAAGAGTTGACCGAAGAGCAGTTCAATACTTACAAAAACCAGCTGCTGCAGAGGGCAGAACTGGTTTATGGCGGCCTTGTCGGCCTTGGTTTAAAAATAAAACCAGTGGAAGACGAGAATCTAAAGGACCTATACTACCGACTATATAACCCCTCCAGCAAAACCTAAAATGGCAACCGAACAAACAACAAAAAGCAAACTGTCCGAATTCATTGCTCCGGCTGCATTCAACATAGCGCCGTCATACATCCAGGTGGGGGATAAGTTCGCCCGGACCATCTTTCTTGCAACCTTCCCGAGATACCTGCAAACCAGCTGGTTCTCTCCCGTTATCAACCTGGACCGGGTCTTTGACGTTTCCATTTTCATTCTGCCCAAGAACACAGCGACAGTCCTGAAACAGCTTCGCGATCAGCTTACCCGCCTTGAGGCCCAAACTATGGAAGAAGCGGCCAAAGGAAAGGTTAGGGACCCCATTCTGGAAACAGCCATTCAGGATATAGAGAATTTGCGGGACCGGCTCCAGCAGGGAACGGACAAATTCTTCGAACTTGGCGTCTATATCACAATATATGAGAACAGTTTAAAGGAGCTTGATGAGACGGAGAGCAAACTGCGAAGCATGCTGGAATATCAGCTCATCTTTCCCAAAGCGGCGACGTTCAGAATGCTGGAGGGTTTCACCTCGACTATGCCCATCAACGACGACCGCCTCAATGTACACACTTCGCTTAATACCGAGCCGCTATCTTCCATATTCCCGTTCATATCTTTCGACCTGACTTCCAACGACGGCATACTCTACGGCATCAACACTCACAACAACTCGCTGGTTCTGTTCGACAGGTTCCAGTTGGAGAACTATAATGCCGTTGTTTTTGGAAAGTCGGGGGGAGGAAAGAGTTATACGGTAAAGCTGGAGATATTGAGAAGTTTGATATTCGGTACCCAGGTATTGATCATCGATCCGGAGGACGAATATAAGTACCTTGCTGAAACGGTGGGTGGTACAGCTGTAAAGATATCGGTTACTTCCGACCAGCATATCAACCCGCTTGATCTTCCCACTCCCAAGCCGGATGAATCGTCAGCCGACGTATTCAAGTCGCATATTTTGGACCTGACCGGTCTTTTGCGGCTGATACTTGGAGAACTCACGCCGGAAGAAGGCGCGGTACTCGACGAAGCTCTCATACAGACATATGCGATTAAAGACATAACGCCTGACTCCGACCTTACCAAGGCCGCGCCCCCGGTTCTGTCCGACCTCCAGAGCGTACTTGAGGGGTTAACCGGAGCCGAGTCAATGGCCATACGGCTTAAGAAGTACACTTCGGGAACTTTCGCCGGATTTTTGAATATGCCAACCAACGTTTCCCTGGACAACAACCTCGTCGTATTCAGCATCAGGGATATGGAGGAGGAGTTAAGGCCTATTGCAATGTACTCCATACTCAACCACATATGGACGTCTGTAAGAAGAGAGCAGAAGAAGCGCCTTCTCATAGTTGACGAGGCGTGGTGGCTTATGAAATACGACACCGGTGCGGACTTCCTGTTCAATATAGCCAAGAGGGCAAGGAAGTATTATCTTGGCCTCACAACCATCTCCCAAGATGTGCCGGATTTCTTGTCCTCGCCTAAGGGAAAATCAATAATAACAAACTCCTCAATACAGATATTGATGAAACAGTCGCCTGCGGCAATAGACGTGATACAGCAGACATTCAACCTCACCGACTCTGAAAAGTACTATCTGCTGGAGGCAAGGGTCGGCTTCGGACTTTTCTTTGTCGGACAGGACCACATCGGCATCAGGGTTGTGGCGTCATACGCCGAAGACCAGATAATAACCTCTGACCCGAGACAGATACTCGAGATAGAAAAGGCGAAGGAAGAATGGGCCAAACTTAGGAGTTAGGAATTAGGAGATAGGAATTAGGTCTACAAGCTATTTCCTATTTTTGTATGCCTGAACCAACCACCTACAACCAAACCGCCGATGATACGGCAGAAGACGAAGAACTTGCCGAAGAGGAGCGGTACGCTACCGAACTTGCCGCGGAACAAGAGCTTTATGCCGCGCAAGCGGAAGCAGCGGAATTATATAACCAAGGACAAGAATTCCGACGCCCTTCACTGTTCAAGTACTCTATTCTTGCGTCGTTTGCGTCTATTGTTGACCTGATTGACTTGATAGACCTCACGGGAGTCGGAGCGATTCTCGGCAGGATGATTTCCTTCGTTGTTTCGGCAATTATAATTCTTATTTTTTGGTTCACAAATACTAAACAGAAGAGGGCGGACGAGTATGTTGAGAATGTCCAGAAAAATATGGAGGTCATCGCGGAGCGAATAGCCAACGCTGAAAGAAACATTGTCAGAGTAGCCAGGTTGAGCAGGAAGGTTCCGGGAGCAAAACAGCTATACCGAAAACTTCACTTGAGAACTATAAGACGAGCAAGAGTTGCATTAAGAGGACTAGCTAAAAACACAAAAAATCCTATAGTAAGATCTGCCGCGGCTGGTACTTTAAATTTGGTACCATTTCTCGCGCTTGTCCCCTGGATGCTGGTCGGAATTTGGTTAAGTTACAGGGCAGAAAAAGAAAGTTACAAGAACGCTCAAGAAGCATCGGGATCCGTCTTGGAAGAAACCGAAGAAGCTGGAACCGCATAAATTATGGAGAGAAAAGCATTATTAGCTTCAATATTCATAACGTTGGGAACTGTTGCCTTTTTATCCGGCTATCTTTTGACTTTAGGGGGCGAGCCAGACGCTCAAAGCGGTTCGCTTATACAAAGGTTCAACAGCGGCAATAATCCCGGACCGCTTGAAGCCACAGTCCCAAAAGCACTGCCTCTCAGCAGCAGGAAATTTGTTTCGTTTGTGAGCCTTGGTTCTGGAAACATAGTAGCCATAGACAAGAACGGCGATATCGTTGAAATAGACACGGACAATATCAGAGAGAAGACCCTGGCCAATTTGGGTCAGGGCGGAATATCGGAAGCGCTGCTCTCTCCGGCAGGCGACTCTATTATCTATTCTTATTATGATGCCGGGAACAACAAAAAGCAGGTCTACTTTAATTTCAAAAGGGGAGAGTCGACCCAAATAGCCGGTCTCAGGTCAGCCGCTTTCTCTCCGCACGGAGACCAAGCGGCATATTTGGTAAACAACGACAGCGGAGGAGAACTGCTCATATCAAAAGGTGTCAATATTATCAAACGTGCGCTCAAAACCCGACTTGGGGCCGCAGTTGTCGCCTGGCCCAGAGATGACTTTGTATCCGTAATCTCTTACAACAAAGATGGGTATGGCGATCTGCTCATTCTAAAGGATACCGGCGTCCTCAACAAAATACTTTCCTACCAATACGATCTAAGTGTAGAGTGGTCGCCTTTGGGTGAAAGAGTGGTATTTTCTGCCAAAGATGATACCGGTTCTGAACTCCTGTTTTACAAAGACGTTATGAATAACGGTGCGGCCGTCTCTCTGGATGTAAACTCTAACGCTTCAAAATGTGCCTGGTTAAACGAAGAAGAGGTTATTTGCGGAATTAAAAACCAGGCCCAGTTCAGAGACGAGTTTTATAAGATAAATACAGCCGACGGCTCTAAAACATCGGTTTCAACGCCAAGCATTAACTTGCTTACCAAAGAAATAACTCTTAGTCGGTCGGGAGGCACTATCTACGTACTCAACGAAATAGACAGCAACCTCTACGCCCTAAGGACCAGACAATAAATAACCCCCTGATACGGGGGTTATTTATGGATAGGGTTTGATTACAACCCGCCTCTGCGGTTCCGCGCCGACGCTTTCCGTGGCAATATCGGGATAAGCCGCGAGTTCCATATGAACTATGCGTCTTTCGTAAGCCGACATTGGGAACAATGCCTCGGCTTTCTGCGTATTCCTCACTCTCGTAACTGTTTGCTTGGCCACATCGATAAGATAAGTAGCCCTGGACTTCTTATAATCATTCACGTCCAAAATAATGGTGCCTTCTTTGCCGTCTTTGACCAGCATAGCTCTAAGGACGTGCTCCAGGGCTTTCAGGTTTTGGCCGTTTTTGCCGATCAAAAATCTGGCATTATCAAGCGTCTGAACGGACACAACAACGGCTCCCTCTCCGTGGCTGTCAGCGGGTTCTTCTCTCGCTTCGATTTGACATTCAATGTTCATAAAACCGGCCATCTTCTTTACGGCTCTCAAAACATCATCCTTGTCTAACTTTTGTTGACTAACTTCCGTCATTTCTTTGTTTTAATGAAGTATTGCTCAAACATTGAAAAGACCGTGGTCGCTATCCAGTAGAGAATAAGGCCGGCCGGTAAATTCCAACCAATAATTATAATCATAACGGGGAAAAAATACAACATCTGCTTGCTAATGGCAGCCAGTTCTTTGTTCGACCCGCCATCAACCTGTAAAGCCGCAGCTTGCTTGGACTGGATGAACTGAAGCCCTCCGGCAATAACCGTAAGAAGTCTGTTATTTTTAGTGACATCGAGCAGACCAAGGAAGTTATGGTTAGTGATCTCCGGCGCAGAAATGAAGCCGTAAAGAAGGGTCAAACTTTCGGCCGTTATCCCCTTTATAAAGACCTGGTACAGAGCTATCAATATCGGTATTTGTATCAAGAGGGGCAGGCACCCTGCCAAAGGGTTAACGTTGTTTTCCTTATAAAGCTTCAGGATGGCGGCTGATTGGGCGGTAGTATCGTTCTTGAATTTCGCCTTTACCTCCTCGATCTTAGGGGCTAATTCTCTAAGCGATTTCTGGGATTTTATGGTTTTCAAAGAGAGCGGCGCGAACAACGCCCTTATAACCACCGTCAGAATGATAATGGTCAAACCCAGATCTCCGCCGGGAATTACGCCCTGGAGGTAGACCATGGCGTTGAATAAGGGTCGATATAAAATTTCGTTATATATTGTAAACATATTAAGGATTGTCTATACCTCCTTTTGAGATCGGAGAACACTTCAAAATACGCAGAAGTGATCTTGCCGAACCCTTTAAGACCCCGTGCTTGTTTATTGCCTCAACCGCGTAGTCAGAGCAGGAAGGATAGTATTTGCAGTCGGTGTATATAAAAATAGGCACTCTTGCGGTTCTAAGAATAAGCGATGATTTTTTGTAGGCGGCGATTGCGCCCAAAATTATTTCTTTCATCCCGCACATAACAGCCATTAATTGCTCCCCTCGCAGTATCTTATTACTTAATACTCAAGAAGGATCTAGTGATGGCTGTGTTAATTTATCAAACGAATTCCCGCAATATTATACTGCCTATGGCTGTTATGTGCGGGATTCATACCTTTGACAGAAGCTCCCTCAATTCTCTTGTTAAACTGTCGAGTTCGCTTTTGGTTATCTTTTTAAAAACAGACACGATCACATCGTGGCTTTTTCCGGATAAAATCGGTGTTCTCCTTACCTCCTCAGAAAGCGCCCTCTTCGTTCTATTCCTGTCTACGGCAAGAGGGGCATATTTTGACGGGACAATAAAAGCAAACCTGGAATATCCTCTTGGATTGTCCAACAACTTGATAAATAAAAAACTGCCCTTAACAGTCCTTCCATTCTTGAATATATGGTCTATCTCTTTCTTGCTGGTTAATCTGTTCTTCTTGGGTAAAGCCACGTCAAAAAATTTAAAATTAAACAGTCAGACGTGTTCTGCCCTTTCTCCTTCTTCTTGTTAACACCCTTTTACCGAATCTTGAACTTGATCTTGCAAGAAAGCCGTGTTTCCTCTTTCTTTTCTTCTTTTTTGGCCGATATAAAGTTGATTTCATCCCGCACATAACAGCCATTAATTGCTCCCCTCGCAGTATCTTATTACTTAATACTCAAGAAGGATCTAGTGATGGCTGTGTTAATTTATCAAACGAATTCCCGCAATATTATACTGCCTATGGCTGTTATGTGCGGGATTCATAGAATCTAATACTATTATTTTTTCGGAGATGAGTCAATTTTATACTTCAATACAGAAAAGGTGCGGGGTCAATATTGTCTTTATTTTTCCACTTGTTATACACAGTATATCCACGAAAGACAGTATTCGTTTTAAAATTTTAATCAGATATAATTCTCTCTATGACTAATGAAGAACTTTGGAAAGCGGTACTCGGCGAAATGGAGCTATCCCTGACACGGGCCAATTTCACTACTTGGTTCAAAAACACTTCTGTTTTGTCCAAAGACAAGAACGCAGTAGTGGTTAGCGTACCCAATGGCTTCATCAAAGAGTGGCTCGAGAACAAGTTCAACAAGAGGATCCTTGATTCGATCCGAAATCAGAGTCCGGAGATACGAGAGGTCCGATATACCATAGGTCGTCCGAAGATAGAGTTGGCCAAACACGATTTTTCCAACATCATATTGGAAAGGGAGCTTGAGTCCAGGTCTGACAGTGAGGTGGACAAAGACATAGACAGGGCCACCAACCTGAACAAAAAGTACACTTTTGAGTCATTCATTGTCGGATCGAATAACGAGTTGGCCAATGCGGCATGTTTGGCTGTAACCAAGAACCTGGGCAAGCTTTATAACCCCCTGTTCCTCTATGGCGGGGTGGGGTTAGGCAAAACCCACCTTCTTCAGGCGATGGGGAACAAGCTCCTGGCTGACAGCAACCCAAAAAGCATCCTCTACATATCGGCTGAGAGGTTCACCGCAAGTATCTTGGAGGCGCTTATGAATAGAACAATAGAAGATCTCAAATCCAAATATTCCCAGCTGGATCTGTTGATGATCGACGACATCCAGTTCATAGCCGGCAAAGAAAAGACACAGGATATAATATTCTCGACATTCAACGAACTGTACGGGAGAAATAAACAGATAGTCCTTTCTTCGGACAGGCCGCCGCAAGCTATCCCGGCCCTGGAAGAACGCCTGAGATCGCGCTTTGAAGGCGGTATGATAGCGGATATCGGCATTCCTGACTTTGAGACACGTCTGGCGATACTTAAGCAGAAAAGCCATGAAAAAAACTATGATTTCGACGAAGAAACCTTTGCTTACATCGCTACCCACATACAGAAGAATGTAAGAGAATTAGAAGGCGCTTTGAACCGAGTCGGCGCTTTCAGCCAGATCTATAACAGGATACCCGACATAAAAGAAGTGAAGAATATCCTGAACACCTACCTAAGCAGTCCTTACAGAAAAACATCTCCGCAATCGATACTTAAAGCAGTGGCGGATTTTTACAGTATTTCAGGCAGTGACCTTATTAAAAGAAGCCGTAAGAAAGAGGTGGTAAGGCCGCGTCAGATCGCTATGTTCCTGTTGAGAGAGGAGACCAAACTATCTTTTCCCGAGATAGGCCAGAAGTTAGGGGGTAGAGACCATTCAACCGTCATTCACGCTTGTGAAAAGATAAGATCCGAATCATCGGTTGATGAACCGTTAAAACAGGAGTTGGTTCTTATCAGAGAACGTGTGTATAATTCTTTTGAGAAATAACCGTGAAAACGATGTTGAAAAGTATGTTTAGTAACAGTTGATAGTGAGTGAGTTAAAAGTTTAAAACTATCAACATAAGAAAATTATCCATAATATTCAACCGTTGTTCATCAGCCAATGAATAATTTGTACACAGTTCGTTTTCAAATCGCAAGTCCAATTAACCTTTTGAAAGCTGGATTTTTTAACACATAAGTATATATTATCAACAAAATCGGTTAGTATAATAATAGTAATAAGTTTATTTAGATTAAATTATAATAACTAGCGAGGATGATTGAATGCTTGCTTTCAGTTTATCCGAGCGAAGTTATTATACGAAGTATAATAACTATGAAAGTCACCGTAAACCAAAAAAATTTCAGGAAAGCTCTGGGGCTGGTTGAAAAGATCGTCTCAAGAAATCCCTCTTTGCCTATATTGAATAATGTACTGATAAAAACCGATAACGGCCGGTTGAGGATCTCTTCAACTAATTTAGAGATTGGCATCAATTGTATGATCGGGGCGAAGATAGATGAGGTGGGGGAAATAGCCATACCTGCAAGAGTATCCTCTGATTTTATAAATAACGTATCCGATGAAAAGGTTACGCTGCACACCAAAAATAACATCCTATTCATTAACTCCGACAAGTACAAGACACAGATCCTTGGGTTTGACCCTAAGGATTTTCCCATTATCCCGAAATTGAAAGAGGGCCCGGTTACCGTTATATCGTCAAAAATATTGAGAAATATGCTTTATTCCGTTGCTGACGCAATTGCCGTATCCGAGACAAGGCCGGAATTAGCCGGTGTCTATGCCAACCTTAGTGCTAAGAAATTAACTTTTGCGGCTACCGACAGTTTTCGTTTGTCGGAAGTAAGTTTTGATGCAAAAATCTCCGGTCAACACAGTGTGATAATACCCAGAAATACGGTTATGGAGTTGATAAGGATAACAAGCGATGTTGATGGGGACATAGAAGTAAAGATAGGAGATAATCAGGCCTCATTTTACAATAATGACTTCGAACTGGTCTCACGCCTTATTGACGGAAACTACCCTGACTACAAGAAAGTGATACCGAGTAAGTTCTTGTCTCGTATGCTTGTTCAGAAAGGTGACCTCGAAAAAGACATCCGTCTGGCAGGACTGTTTTCTTCCAATATTTCCGATGTTAAACTTCTATGTTCAAAAGACGCGATCGTCATAAGGTCCAAGAACTCTGACAAAGGCGAGATAGAAACCACCGTCCCTGCCGTGTTGAAGAACGATCCATTCGAGATCTCGGTCAATTATCACTATTTGTTGGACGGGTTGAAGATAATGGACAGCGATAAGGTTGTGCTGGAATTCACCGGTAACGGCAATCCGCTGATAATAAAACCTCACGACAACAATAGAGAACTCACGTATCTCATAATGCCGTTAAGATCCTAACGTTGTATGCTGAAAAATACTAAGGACATCTTTTCTAAAAAGCAGAAAGCGATCCAAGACGAGATCGCTTTAAAATCAAAAGTTGACGAAGTGCTCACCAAATTCGTAAAGGAAGAAGTCATTAAAAAGGTAGACCTGGACTACCGCCCTTCTTATACGGTCAACAAGGGTGTTATAAAAATAGAGACGGATAACAAACTTATCGCTCAAGAGATCGCGTTAAGGATAAGGGGACTTGAGGAGAAGTTAAAAAAAGAAGGAGTGGTATTTAGAAAACTCCTAATTTAACGATAATTTGCGCGTTCTCTGCTAAATCGTCCCCATCCGCCTAAATGAGCCAACCGGGCGGCTCATTTAGGCGGAGAGTGCCGATTGTTATCATTGATTTTTTGTAGAGGAGGTGCGATGATGTAAGAAATTATGGCAAAGATTAACGACCTAAATTTAGATGACTGGAAAGAATACGAAGATGTTTTGACCGACAGTTTGTGGCTGATTGGTGAGCGCGACAAGTCCGGTGCGCACAACAACGTGTATCATGGCAATTTTATTCCGCAAATCCCGAATCAAATGATGCGGAGGTTTACCAAAAAAGGAGACGTTGTTTTGGACGCTTTTTTGGGCCACGGAACGACCCTCATTGAATCAAAAAGGCTGGGACGGCACGGTATAGGTATTGAGCTTATGCCGGAAGTCGCGCGCGTAGCGACACAAAATATTAATAGTGAACTTCCAAACGGTGGAAAAGTTTTTTCGGAAGTTATTGTTGCTGATAGCACCACAAAAGAAGCGCGCGAAAAGGTTTTAGGCACACTTATCAAAATTGGCCAAAAAAATGTCCACCTAATCATTTTACACCCCCCATATCATGACATAATAAAATTTAGCAATAGAAAAGAAGATTTATGTAACGCCGCGACGGTTGAAGAATTTACTTCAAAGTTTGGAGATGTAATAGAAAACTTTTCTGATCTGTTAGATAAAAATAGGTATCTGGCCATCGTTATAGGAGACAAGTACACAAATAGCGAATGGGTGCCGCTCGGCTTTCACCTTATGCAAGAAACGCTAAAGCGCGGTAAGAATTTGAAGCTAAAAAGTATTTTGGTAAAAAATATGGTGAACAATCGCGCGAAATTAAATCAAGAACATTTGTGGCGTTATCGCGCGCTTGTCGGCGGTTTCTATATTTTTAAACACGAATATATTTTAGTTTTCAAAAAAGTATGACAACACATGTTTTCATTGTTGATTCAACGACATTCAAACTCCATTTGGAGTACCTTTTTGCTGGCACTGGCGCAAGAGACAACAAAATTGATTTCAACGATAATCCAGATACTTCGCTCCATGCCACAACAGAAAATATGCTTATTGGCATGATTGCCGACGGGAGCAGGATTAGGCGCGGCGATCAAATCATTTTCTATTTGCAACAAGAATTTTCAAAGAAAATTTTTGAGGGTAAGTTTTTCGGAATTTTCAAGGCCAAAAATGACTGGTCATTTTTGGACAACAACGACCGCCAGCAATATCTCAAAAATGAGTTAGGGAAATCGCTAACATTTAGGACTCTTATTGAACCGCATAAGATTTATGCCGAGGGTGTAACCGAATGGGAAGCACTGGATGAAATTAAAAATATGACCTCGCCAAATCAAATGTTGTGGAGCTTGATATATCGAAAACTTAAGGGTAATCGAGGCAACACGATGATAACGACTTATGAAGCAGAACGATTGGCGCAACTTATCAGAAACAAAAATGACAGAACCGAACTGAGTTATCAGAACAAAGGGCTTTCATTTGATGCGGTGGAACAAAAAATTGTCTGTCTGAACGAAAAACCGAAAACTTATGCCGGACGACAAGAGGAAATAAATTTATTACCGCGATTGATAGCAAAATATAAGGCCGGAAATTCTTTTGAATCGCACTTGCAGGCATATATAACAAAGAATCTCGGTAAAGGAACAAACGTGAGTTTAGACGAAACAATACTCAACGACTCGCAAATTGAATGGCTCGGCAACGAGGTTTCTTGTGGTGTTGGTATGCAGAGAATTGATGTTATGCCGTCAGTGGTACAAAACGAACAAAGAATACTAATTCCCGTTGAACTAAAAGCGGTTGAAGCGGACGAAAGGAATATCATACAAATTCAAAGATATGTTGATTGGATTGAGCAGTATTATATTCCGAATCGCCAAAGCGATATTCAGCCGGTTTTAGTGGCGAAGAAAATAGAAAACAAGCAGGCGAATACTTATCGGCGACTAGTTGATAATTTCAACCGATTTAATCAGACGAATATTAATCGATGTGCTCATCTGAAATGTGTTGAGTTTAAATTAGATGATGACGATTTGTCTTTTGAGGTAGTTTCGTATTAATTTGTGGGACAAATTCTCTTATTTATAATCGCGGTGGTTGTAATTGGGGTGGGTTTTGTGTTGCTGGTGTCAAAGAGGGCTCGTGAGGAAGTTGCTGGGATTTGCGAGGTTGCTCTGGGACAGACGGCGAAAAAGAACGCTAACAAAGAGAGGGCTGTGGTTTTACTACGGGAAAAGGGAGAACTTTCTAACTCTGAAATCCGCGAGGCGCTGGGGGTCTCCCGTCGTTCGGCCGCGCGATATTTGGACGAACTCGAAGCGGAAGGCAAAGTTGAACAAGTTGGCAACATCGGCCGAAGCGTCGTATATCGCCTGCGGTGAATCATGTCACACCACACTAATAACATACCAACAAACTTGAGTTTGTTGGTATGTCGCAGGAGCAGAAATTCTAAATGAGCCAGCCGGTTGGCTCATTTAGCTAGTAAATCTAATAAAACTTCTAATCTTGTTAGTTTTAGAACGCCGCGCGTTTGGCCAAGATTGAGGCAAAAGGTGAGTATCGGGCGAGCCATACTGTAGTATAGTGAGACCGAAACGGAACCTTTTAACGAAAATATTGGGCAAACCCTTTAGGGCCCGTACCGCTTAAGTATTTAAGCGGAGGGCGCGCAAGTTAAAAACCGAAAAAGCGTCTAACGCTCCACTCCCAGTTCTCGAACTGGTCGCTGCTCCTATCGACGTAATAAAGTATATTGTGGGGGTCGGAATTGTCGTAACTGCCGTTCAGCATTGGTTTAGAGGATGAAACTAGATCGGGTTTAATAAATTCTTCGTTTGGAAACTTTGCGAGGGCCTTTGCCATAAATTCATGCCACATAGGACCGCCGGCGCTTATACCGGCTCCTTCCTGCGTCATTGACTCCTGTCTGTTGTTACCGACCCAAACCCCGGTTGCTACCGTTGGACTGTAACCTATAACCCAGGCGTCCCTGTTCTCTTGAGTGGTTCCCGTCTTGGCCGCAACCGATCTGCCGGGGAAGTAAAGAGAGCTCGAGTAGCCGAACACCGGCGCCCTGGCGCTGTTGTCCGACATAACGTCCGAAACAAGCCTCGCTGTTTGAGCATCAAGGACTCTTCTCGGGTCTGGGACGTTATTTTCCAAGACCGTTCCATCTGCCGACTCGATTCCCTTTATGAAGTACCAGGGGTTTCTTATGCCATCGTTGGCGAAAACGCTATACGCTGAAACAAGGTCAACCGGTTTGACTTCCGCTCCGCCAAGCACGAGAGATAACCCAAATCTCGACCGTTCCTGAAGCGTAGTGATGCCCATTTTCTCGGCCAGGTCGAGAGCATCGCTCACTCCGGCTAAATATAAAGTTTTGACCGAAGGCACGTTTAGCGATTGAGCAAGTGCTTGTCTCATCGTGACCGGACCCCTGAATCTCCCGTCGTAGTTCCTCGGATGGTAACAATCCAAGCCGTACTCGTCCTTTTCCCCGACCGCATCCGGAGAGCAGTTCGGACTGAACTCGGTCTTTGCATCAAATAATACCGTAAAGTCGGGATATCCTTTTTGGAAAGCAACGGCGTAAGCAAATGGCTTGAATGCCGAACCCGGCTGCCTTTTTGCGGTCGTAACATTGAAGTTGCCCTCATTCTCAATGTCGAAATAATCGGCAGAACCGACGAGAGACAGTATCTCTCCGGTCTTTGGGTCAATCGCGACAAGGGCGGCATTGGATGCCTTGTACCTCTCTTTGTTTATCTCGGCGTACTTGCTGACCGTTTCTTCTGCTGCGGTCTGAAGTTCGGCGTCAAGAGTGGTTATGACTTTCAGGCCGCCGCTTTCGACTGCGTCCTGGCCGTATTTGTTCTCAAGATACTCTTTGACCATTATCACGAAGTGGGGGGCTTGGATGTTCTCAATATTGGAACTGAACGCAACCTCCCCGCTTACAGCTTCTTCATACTCCTCGGTCGTTATAAAAGTCAAAGCCAGCATCCTTTCAAGCAGAGAGTTCTTTCTTACCGTCAACTCGTCGGTATGGTTGCCGTAAGGGGAGTAATACGACGGGGCTTTGATAAGAGAAGCGAGTATCGCGGCCTCGTTTACTGTCAGTTCTGATGCGGTTTTGCCAAAGAATGTTTTTGAAGCGGCCTCTATGCCGTAGGCGTTGGAACCGTAAGGGATCTGGTTCAGATACATCCAGAGTATCTCGTCCTTAGTATATCTTTTCTCGACCTCTATAGATAAAAGCGCCTCCTTTATTTTCCTTGTAAGCGTCTTCTCGTCGCCTAAGAGGGTCTTTTTGACCAGTTGCTGGGTTATCGTGGAACCGCCCTGAGAAAGGTCCAGATCCCGGATGTCCTTCAAGAGCGCTCTTAAAATACCGCTCACATCAAGTCCTTTGTGGTTATAAAAGTCCGCATCTTCGGAAGCAAGAGTCGCTTCCTTGGCCGACTCCGGTATCTGGTCCCACGGAATGATGGTCCTTTTTTCTTCACCGTGAATGTCGTAGAGCAGAACCTCGCCGGTCTTATCATATATCTTGGTTGATTCGGTGATCTTCCGTACGGCTATGGATTCGGGAGCGGGGAGAGTCAGCTCTATGTATATGAACAGGACTAAAAATGATATGGCTCCGACTACGACTAGCCACAAAAAAAGCATAGGTAATGCTTTGTAAGGATGCTTAGCTTGTTTTGAATTCCTTGCCATTGATAATGGACAATAATGCCATAAAAATCCATTATTTACAAGGCAAGCGATAAAAGATATTATTTAGAATATGTTTGGTAAAAAGATAGACACAGATAGTAAAAAAATAGAAGAGTTGCTCACGAGAGGCGTGGAGGAAGTAATTGACAGAAAGCATCTTGAAGAACGTTTAAGAAACGGCGAACAACTTCGTGTCAAGTTGGGCATAGATCCTACCGCAAAAGATTTGCATCTGGGCCATACGGTAGTCTTGCGAAAACTTAGACAATTTCAAGACCTTGGTCATAAGGCTGTGTTTATTATAGGGGACTTTACAGCAACCATAGGAGATCCTTCCGGTCGAGATACTTTGCGGCCGCCTCTTACGCCGGAACAAGTGAGGATAAATATGAAGAGTTATCTTAAAGAAGCTGGTAAAGTAATAGACATCAGCAAAACGGAAGTCAGAAACAACTTAGATTGGTACAAAAACAAAAAAACCGACTTTTTGATGGAATTGACCAGCAAATTCACTATTGCGCGCATATTAGAAAGAGACGACTTTAGAAAAAGATTGAAAGAAGACAGAGACATTAGTTTGTTGGAAATATTATACCCGGTTTTGCAAGGTTACGACTCGGTTGAAGTTAAAGCCGACGTCGAACTTGGAGGAACTGACCAAAAATTCAACCTGCTTATGGGCAGAAAAGTTCAAAAAAGATACGGTCAACCGGAACAAGATATTATAACTGTGCCATTGATTGAGGGGACGGACGGTATTAGAAAGATGAGCAAGAGTTTGGATAACTATATAGGCATTTCAGAAAAACCGGCAGATATGTTCGGCAAAGTGATGTCGATACCGGATGACCTGATGGTTAAGTATTTCTTGCTTCTTACGGACACGCCCCAAGAAGAAATTGAACAACTTAGAAAGGACCGGCTCACTCCATCTATTGCAAAAACACCTCCTAAAGAGTGGAAGGAACGTTTGGCTTCAGAAATAGTAAAAATGTACCACGGCGGTAAAGAAGCCCAAAAAGCCAAGGATGAATGGGACAGGGTGTTCTCCAAGGGAGAACTGCCCAGCGAAATGGAAGAAGTTGAAGGAGGCAGGCTGGTTGACGTGATTGAGGCAAGCGGCGAAGTCAGTTCAACCCAAGCCAAGAGGTTGGTAGACCAAGGGGCAGTCCGGGTTAATGATGAAGTGGTTAAAGAATGGGACAGACAAGTCAACAAAGGCGATGTGCTTCAGATAGGCCCCAAGAAATTCGTAAGGATAAAGTAACTAAAACGGTCCCGCCTTGGCGGGACCGTTTTAGTTACTAGACGGTTTCTTCTTCGCTTTCACTTTCTTCGTCTTTTTCCTCTTCGTCGTTCTCGTCTCCCTCTAACTCGTCATCTTCGAGGTCTTCCGTGTCGTCGTCTGCGACAATTTCGTCCACCTCGTCAAAATAAACAATTCCTTCGTTCATAGACATATTGTTTGCGGTTTGTATTACGTTTGTTTTCGACCAAATTTAAAAACTTTTCATATTTTATTATTTGTACAACAAATTGCAATAGCCAGGGCGTCGGCGGCGTCATCCGGCTTTACCGGCTCCTTTAAACTCAACAGCAGTTGGACTATTCTCTGAATTTGAGCTTTTTCTGCGCGACCATAAGCGCTTACGCTCTGTTTTACCTGAAGGGGGGTGAATTCCTGAATAGGGATATTGTTTTCGGCAAGCGTAAGGAGCAATACCCCGCGCATCTCGCTTACGGCCATCACGGTCTTCTGGTTTTTGAAAAAGAAGAGCTTTTCAATGCCCGCCTGGTCAGGTTTGTGTTTATTGATAAGTTCCTTTAGCTGTTCAGCGGCCTCCTTGAATCCGACCAACTTGTCACTGCTTGTTTTCAGAATTCCGTAGTCAAGACAAGCAAGATTGTTTCCGCTCTGCTTCACTACGCCATAGCCGATACGGGTTGTGCCTGGGTCAATACCAAGTGTTATCATTTATAACTTGCTGGCCGCTCTGCCAGCTGCGTTCTAAAAAATTCCTAACTGATTAGATTAGAAGTAATGTCAGTAACGTCATCGTTATTATCTAATGCCTCAAAAAGGTTGTTGAGCTTCTGTTGTGTTTGTTCGTTGGCTTGAACAGGGCTGCCGAACATCCAGCCGATACTGCCGGGTTGGACCATCTTTGCTTCGTGGTCCGAAAGAACTTTCTTAATTTCCGAGATGGTGCGGTTTTTGTTGTCGGTAACCCCCTCTATCCTCAAAGCGACTCCGCCGGGCCCAATCGCTTCCACCACTATCTCTTCCAATTGTGCGCCGCCCTTCTCAGACACCTTTTTGATGGCTCTTTGGATGTTTTCATTGGGCATGTTCATACTCCTTGCCTGCTCGATCGCGTTTGCCAGGGCAACATTTGTTTTGGGGTCGTTTCCCTTACGAGCGGCAAGGGTTATGGCTTTGGAAAGTTTGGAAAATATCTGACCCCGTTTTTGGTCGGTTAACGACTTCTTGTGTTTTATCTGCGACCACTTCGAATGCCCGCTCATAGTAACTTCGGTTTCTTGTTCTTAAGCCCCAGATGCTCGAATCCTTTCGACGTGACGATCCTTCCTTTCGGAGTTCTTGCGAGGAACCCCATCTGCATCAGGTACGGTTCATAAACGTCCTCTATCGTGCTCTCTTCTTCCGAGATGGACGCGGCGACGGACTTAAGGCCGGCAGGGCCGCCGTCGAAATTATTGACGATGGCCAGCAGGATCTTCCTGTCTGTTTCCTCGAGTCCCTTATCATCTATCTCAAGCATTTTCAGGGCCTTTTTGGTCACGTCTTTATTGATGGTCCCCGCGTCGTTCATCTGGCTGAAGTCACGAACCCTCTTCAGGAGCCGGTTTGCAACCCTGGGTGTGAATCTCGAGGCAAGAGCCACTTCTTTGACGGCCTCCCTTTCGATGTCTACGCCAAGCAGATGCGCCGATCTCGATATTATTTCCTCGATGTCGTTTTGGTTGTAAAAGTCGAGCCGGAAATTGACGCCGAATCTTGACCTGAAGGGGGCCGAAAGCATCGAGATCTTGGTTGTGGCGGCAATTAGAGTGAAGCGGGGCAGGTCTATCTGCAGCGTCTTTGCGGAGTTGCCTTTTCCGATGACTATATCCAGTTTGAAATTCTCCATAGCCGGATATATTACCTCCTCGATGGCTTTGTTGAGGCGATGCACTTCGTCGATAAAGATAACGTCACCGTCATTAAGGCCGGTTAAGATAGAACCGACATCCCCGGCCTTCTCAAGGGCCGTACCCGAAGTTATTCTGATGTTAGCTCCCAGCTCCTTTGCCACCAAATAAGCGAGAGTTGTTTTGCCAAGCCCCGAAGGGCCGTGGAACAACAGGTGTTCCACCGGCTCATTTCTTTTCTTTGCCGCCCCGATGACTATCCTCAGATTCTCCTTTATCTTGTCCTGGCCAACGTACTCGCTGAACGTCTTGGGCCTTAGGGCATTGTCCAAAACCTGGTCATCCGTGGTGGCTTTAGGGGTTAAATTTGAGTGATTGACATCCATAATAATTTGAGTTAAAATATAGCGGAAAGGACCGTTATAACCTGTAGGCAATTGGATCGAGTATTTTAATACGTAGGTCCAACCGGGATGCTATCTTAGTTTGGATAGGTTGGTTTCGACTGGCCTACTCCTCGGAATTATCCTGCCCCCGTGTTTTTATGGCTCGGGTTTTGCCTACAGATTATAAAGGTTCTCTCCAACTTGCTGGCCGCTATCCTAATACTCTTTCTATTTCTTCCATCGATGTCATCCCGCTGATCAATTTGATATACGCATCCTGCAGCATTGTCACCATGCCCTCGGTTATGGCCAGGTCCCGCACCTCTGATATCGCCGGTGAACTTAATATTAACTTCTCCATTTCCCGGGACATATCGAATGCCTCAAAGACACCGATACGCCCTTTGTAACCCGCGTCGTTGCATTCTTTGCACTTTCCGGGAGTGCCTATTTCCAGCCCGGGATCGAGCTTTGGCAGATCCAATCTCTCCTTTAGGGGTTCCAACAATGTTTTTACTTTTTTCAGGTCTTCCGCCTCGATCTTTTTCATTTTCTTACAGTTTGGACACAATTTCCTGACCAGACGCTGAGCCATCGCCATATTTATAGCCGGGGCTATTATCTGAGGCCTTATGTCCAGGTCTATCAAGCGGGGAACGGTGCCGGCGGCGTCATTCGTGTGGATGGTGGACAGTACCAAGTGTCCGGTAAGAGCGGCTTGTAAAGCGATATCGGCTGTCTCGGCATCTCTTATCTCTCCGACAAGGATAATGTCGGGGTCTTGCCTGACGATGGCCCTTAAGCCGTTGGCAAAAGTATATCCTTTATGGGTATCAACCTGGGTCTGGGATATGCCCTCGATGTGGTATTCTATCGGGTCTTCTATTGTTACTATTTTGGTCTCGGGCGAATTAAGGTAGCTGACGAAAGCGTATAGCATCGTTGTTTTACCGGAGCCGGTCGGACCGGTCGTAAGTATGGCTCCCGTCGGTTTTTTCAGGACTTCCCTGACTTTGTTAAGCAGGTCGTCTCTCATCCCTAGTTCTTCAAGGCCCTTTTTTATCGTCCTTGGGTCGAGAAGCCGCATTACAATGGCTTCGCCGAACTCGCTGGGCAAGACCGATACCCTGACCTCGATAGAGACGGTTTTAAGTCGTATGGTAAATCGTCCATCTTGGGGGACGTTATGAATATTAAGCTTCATTTTGGATAAGACCTTTATCCTGTTCAGGACCTTCTCATAAGACGGTTTATCCAAAGAGGCGATGTCATGCAAAAGACCGTCGAGCCGATACCTTAGCCGGACCTCGCCTGACTCGGGTTCAAGGTGTATATCCGACGCCTCCGTCTTTAGGGCTCCGGCTATTGTCATCTCCAACAGGCTGGTGGCGGACATTTTTTTCATTCGTTCTTTTATGTCCGAAATGTTTTTTATATCACCCTCAAGCCGGTCTAACTCTTTCTCCTGTATCTCTATCGCTCCGATCTCGAAGACCTCCGCCCTTTTTACGTCTCGGTATCTTTCCAGGACGTTTTGAAGGGATCGGGGATTGGTCAAAATGACATTAACCTCGCGGTCCTCTTTCAGCCGGGAAATGACTTTTTGAGTCGCGGGGTTGGTCGGGTCCACCGCCGCGACGACGACCTTTGAACCCTTTTTCAATATTACGACGATATTGGCTGAACGGGCCTCTTCTTCGCTTAATAAAGATAATGCATCGGTATCGACGGGAACCGATATGAGGTCGGAGTAGGGAAGGTTCAACTGCTGGGCAAGGGCCTTATATTTGTCTTCTTCCACCTGCTGTCTCATTTCTGAGAGTTTTCTCTCCAGCTCTTCCTCTTTTTTTGTTGACTTGTCTTCAGGCATAACTAGATTTTACCACTTCGACAACTAACCATTATGAACAGGACTCTAATATTCACGAAACTAATCCCTTCTAACTCTTTTCAAGGGCGGGGTAAAGTAAAATTTGTGGATAAGGGTAGGTATATTGACTTTATTTTAAGAATTTGATAATATATCTGTAGATTGGAGAGTCCGCTGAGTGGCGGGCTTCTTCTTTAAAGTATTAAATTTTAGAACGCATTATAACTATGTTCGACATTAAGCAATTTATATTAGCGATAAGACAGATCGCCGAAGAAAAAGGAATACCCGAGGAGAGTGTTCTAGAAACCGTTGAGGCGGCTATTGCGGCTGCCTACAAAAGAGATTACGGCAAAAAGGGCCAGATAGTGAGGGCCAAGCTTGATCCGGAAACGGGGGACATAAAAGTGTCCCAGGTTCACTACGTCGTTGAAGGCGTGGACGAAGAGGAGAATATAACAGGACAGCTGCCACGTCCCGCTCCCGAATTTGATGAGCCGTTGAGTCGCAGAGACCGGTCCCAAGAGGGACAGGACTCAACGGATGGCAATGTCGGCACTGGGGCGATAAAATTCAATCCGGAAAAACACATTCTTCTCGAGGAGGCCAAAAAGGTCAACAAGAAGATAAAAGTAGGCGATGAGCTTGTGACCGAACTGGAAACCCATACCGAATTCGGACGCATTGCCGCCCAAACGGCCAAACAGGTCGTCATACAGCGGTTAAGAGAAGCCGAAAGAAGCGCCATTTATGAGGAGTTCAAGAAAAAGGAAGGCGAGATAATCAGCGGCGTCATTCAAAGGAAAGAAGGTCCACTCGTTTTTATTGATATCGGAAAAACGAACGGAATACTTACAACCATGGAGCAAGTCCCCGGAGAAAACTACAGGATCGGTTCGCGGTTGCGGTTCTTGATACTGAAAGTTGACGAAACTCCCAGGGGTCCGGTAGTGGTACTGTCAAGGTCTCATCCCAAGCTGGTTTACGGCTTGTTTGGGATGGAAGTTCCCGAGATAGACAGCGGAGCCGTCGAGGTCAAGGCCATTGCCAGAGAGGCGGGATCCCGAACAAAGATAGCGGTGACCTCAAAAGAGAGCGGGGTTGACCCGATCGGTTCCCTTGTCGGGCAGAAAGGCGTTAGGGTGCAGACGGTCATAAACGAGCTGGCCGGTGAAAAGATAGACATAATCTTGTGGAGCGACAAGGTGGCTGAGTTCATAGCCAATTCTTTTTCTCCCGCAAAAGTTCTCGATGTTAAGATCCTGGATGAGGACAAAAAACATGCTCTTGTTGAAGTATCCGACGATCAGTTCTCGCTGGCTATAGGCAAAAGGGGACAGAACGTTCGCCTTGCGGCCAAACTTACCGGGTGGAAGATCGACGTCAGGTCGCCGAAGGAGGCCATAGAATTTGCTCAAACTTCCGAAAAAGATGAAACACAACCTCAAGAAACTGAACAATAACCAGGTCAAGGCGATCGTGGAACTTGACCGGGAAGATCTCCAAAGATATTTAAATAAAGCCGAGAGCATGCTGGGCAGCAACCTTGATATAAAAGGGTTCAGGAAAGGAAAAGCGCCCAAAGAACTGCTCAAAAAACACCTTGACCGGGAACAGGTCAGGGCCTTGGCCCTTGAGATAGCGGTAGAGGAAAGTTTGTCGGATGTTATCAAGGGTGACTCCCTTGATGTTCTTGATACGTCCCAGTTGTCCGTAGAAAGCAATGATCCGGCCCAGTTCAGGTATTCGATACTGCTGGACCTGTTCCCGGACGTGGAGCTCGCCGACCTTAGCAAAATAAAAGTAAAAAGGCAGGATGTGAAAGTGGAAGAAAAAGAAGTGGACGATGCCGTAGAAACTATCAAGAATTCAAGGGCCAGCTTTATCGGCAAAGACGATAGCGAGACGGCAGGAGAGGGAGACAGGGTTGAGGTTGATTTTGAAGTAAAGAAAGACAACCAGATCATCGAAGGGGGTATAAGCAAGAACCACCCTCTTATAATAGGCGGACGAAGTTTCATCCCGGGATTTGAGGATCAGTTAGTGGGAATGAAGAAAGGGGAGGAGAAATCGTTCTCCCTTACCGCTCCCGAGGACTATTTTTATAAAGACATTGCCGGCAAAAATTTGGATTTCAAAGTTAAAGTGAATGACGTCAAGAAGGTCATAAGGCCGGAAATTAATGATGATTTTGCCAGATCGCTGGGCCGCTTCGCCGGTCTCTCGGAGTTAAGAGCAAGCCTCAGAGAGGGTTTGACGCAGGAGAAAAAGATCAAAGAGAGCCATAAATTGCGCCTGGAGATCCTGGATAACATCATTGACCGTTCTGAAATAGAGGTCCCCGAAGGTTTGCTCAACAAACAGCTCGACATAATGGTCTCCGACTTTGACCACACCCTGCACGGAAAAGGCCTGGAACTCGGTTTATACCTGGCAAGAATAGGGAAGACCCAGGAAGAGCTGAAAAATGACTGGACGAAAGACGCCGTAAAACAGGTCAAGACATCTTTGATACTAAGGAAGCTGGCCAAAGAACTTAATATTCAAGCTACCCAAGAAGAGGTTCAGGAGTTGGCTGGTCAGGTTGTTCAGTCGGCCATAGCCAGCGGGTCCGGCGAAGCTGATATCGACCCGGCAAAGATAAAAGAGAACATAGCATCGAGGATAGTGAATGAAAAAGCGCTGGAGTATATCGAGTCACACTGCTCTGTGTGAAAATGAAAAACCCACCGATGAGGTGGGTTTTTCATTTGAACCGACGACCCGATACTTGTTGTGGCAAGGATATTCTTCTACAATAGAAGAGTAATGAATTCTCACTTCCCGTGAAACGGGGTGAAGATCCGGAACCTATCTCGCAAATAATTCCTAACGCGATATTGACAAATTTTATTTAGAACAAGACGGGACGACGAAGGCGTATCCTCTGCGATACGCCGAGGAGGAGCAACGCAGTTATGGATAAAATTTGTCATATCCCTTCGGGTTCTGTCTATTTTGCCCGATTGCTTCGTTACGCCTCCTTGATGTATCGTCAAGATACACCTGTGTCGGCAAGCCTAGCACTCGGCCAAAATAGTCGAGAACGCGTTTGAGGATTATTTGCGAGATAGGTTCCCTATGCCACGTAAGTACGAAGTCGCCAGTATCAACCCTAGTTTTAAAGATACTTATATTATACACTAATATTTAGTTTCTGTCAATATACCGCTATGTTCCAGTCCCTTCGTTACTCCAATATTTTTTTGCGTCTCGGTCTGGCGGTGGTTTTCATTTGGTTCGGAGTTGATAAATTTTTGAACCCCCAGTACTGGCTTAGCGCTTGGATCCCTCAAGGCGCTCTCTCGGTTGCCTCAAGGGTGGGTGTCAGCGGGATGGATGTCGTCTACGCCAGCGGCGTTTTTGAGCTGCTGGTAGGCGCAAGCGTTTTGAGCAACATTTTCATAAAAATATTCTCCGTTTTGGCGCTGATATTCCTGGTCGCTGTTTTACTCACTTTCGGCATAAGCGAAGTTATCATCAGAGACGTCGGCCTTATGGGAGGGTTCTTATCTCTTCTGTTCTGGCCCGAGCGGCGACGTTTCGTGTAGAACTTGCTGGCTGCTCTCCGACGGGCTACGTCGGAGTACGCTCTTGGCCAATATTTTCGTTAAAAGCTCCGTTTACTCCTCACCATATTACAATATGGCTCGTCGCAATACTCGCTTTTGCCTCAATCTTGGCCAAGCCAGCTGCGTTCTGTTATCCTGATTACTTAAATTATGAGTAATAAAATAATCTATCTTGACAACGCTGCCTCTACTCCTATAGACAAAAAGGTTGCCGCAGAGATGGCTCAAATCGTCAAATTGTACGGCAACCCCTCTTCATATAACGACTGCGGCAGGGAAGCGCGCGAATACATAGAGCAGGCCCGGATGAAAGTAGCCAGATTTTTAGGCGCTCATTCTGATGAAATTATTTTTACTTCTTCTGGAACAGAGTCGAATAACCTGGCTATTTTGGGGTTGGCCGACTCTCGCAGTAAGGGGGAGATAATTTCTACACCCATTGAACACCCGTCGGTTCTAAAAGCACTGGAATTTTTAAAAAAGAAGGGACGAGGGGTTGAGTTTGTTAAAGTAGATAAAGAAGGGGTTGTTGATCTGAGGGATTTCAAAAGTAAATTAGGCCCCCGCACCGCTCTGGTGTCGATAATGTATGCCAATAACGAAATAGGCACTATTGAACCTATCGTAAAGATAGGGAAACTGGTCAGAGAGTCGGGACAGGTCTTGTTTCACGTCGATGCTTGTCAGGCGACGGAATATCTGGATATGAACGCTAACCGTCTGGGTGTTGATCTGCTTACCTTTAACGGTTCCAAAATATGCGGCCCGAAAGGGGTAGGTGTCTTGTACGTAAGAAGGGGGGTTAAGCTTTCTCCCATTCTGCTGGGCGGGGAGCAAGAGGCAGGCCTGAGGGCCGGAACCGAAAATCTGATGGCTATCGGCGGATTGGCCGCGGCCTTGAGCCAAATAGACAAAAAAGAGCCCAAAAGATTAGTTGATTTGAGAGATCATTTCATCAAAAAAATAAAGACCTTGCTTCCCGACGTCGTGGTTAACGGCGCTCTGGGCGACAAAAGATTGCCAAACAATATGAACATATCGGTTCCCGGTCTGACGAGCGAGGTGCTTTTATTGGAACTTGATAAATATGGCATCTGCGCCGGAAGCGGCTCTGCCTGCACCTCGCATTCAGTTGAGCCGTCTCATGTACTTAAGGCCATCGGCTCGGACAGGGAATATCTCAACGGAGCTTTGAGGTTCTCTATGGGCAGACAAACGACAAAAAAGGACATAGATCATGTCCTCAAAGTGCTTCCTAAAATAGTCCAAGACCTAAGAGAGAGATACAGGAAATAATTGAAAAATCTGGATTTTCTGGTATAATATATTGAACTGCCCCTGTAGTGAAATGGATATCACGCGACGCTTCGGACGTCGAATTCCGGGTTCGAGCCCTGGCGGGGGCACACAGTTTTTGAAAAATTTTAAACATCCGCCCCTAGCTCAATTGGTAGAGCAGCACCCTCTTAAGGTGAATGTTCCGCGTTCGAGTCGCGGGGGGCGGACACTATAGGATTTTCCTTCGTGAAAATCCGCAGAAAGCTCAAAAATAAAGGACAATTTGGGTGTTCCATTAAGTATTTGATGGTAGTTTGGTATTTCATCAAAGACAAGACCGAATAACGCCCGTTGTGCTTCAAGATTTGCAGTATTATCTAAAGGAATTAACAATTCCTCGGTGTGTTCCATTAGGTATTTGGCGTATGCTATAAAGTCGTGTATGTCCTTTTCGGTAATGTCCATTTTATTGCGTTCCCGCTCCGTTGTGTTAATTTGCTGTTGCAGGACAGCTATACGCTGCTCAATTTCGGCTCTGATGGTGGGTTCTTTTGTTGTAATAAGGGCATCAAGAGCCATAACTTTTTGGCTTTTTAATTCAGTAACCTCTTTGTTGATATACACAGAACTACTTGCTACTTCCTTTTCCCGTTCTCGGTATCTGTCCAACAATACCGTTTCCAAATAGTTAAGATACTTTGGGCGAAATTGCAGACCCTTAATAAACTTTCTTATATTACCCTCAAACTCGCCCTTGCTTATGCCGTAATACTTATGTCCACGAGCACAGTGATAAGTCGGGTAACAATTTATTTTACCTTTTGGTGAACTGCCCATAAACGGCTTACCGCAAAGAGGGCACAAGATGAACTTGTAAGGAAAGAGTGGATTATTTCTTAACCGTTTTTGCCTCGTTTCAAATGGCGAATAATCATAAAGTATTTGCAAACTGCCGTTTCCGTCCTCTTTAATAAAAAACTTGCTCCTGTTGGCTTTGTTGAAAGTTTCAACAGTAACAAGACCATCATATTGAGCTTTAATCGGTTGATAATTTGTCCATTTTTCACAACTAACACCCGCATAAATCGGTCTTTTAATAATTTCTTGCAAGTGCTTAACAGTTAAAGGCACGCCGCCTTTTGTGCCTATGATTTTGTCTTTTTTATTACTCCACTTATTTTGTTTTTTTGTCCTAAAGCCCAGTGCATTTAATTTTTCGGCTATTTCTTTGTCGGAATATATACCAGCAGCACGCAGGTTAAACATTTCAATATAAAAATGTGCTCGTTCAGGGTCTGGCACTTGTATTACTTTCTTTTTGCCATCCACGGGGATTTTTTTATTTACGTAACCATCGCTGGGTTGTCTTACTTTATAGCCATCACGGGTCAGGCGTATTTCTTGACCTATCATTCTGGTCAGCATATTTGTTATTTCGGTTCTGCTATTTTCTGCCATTACTACCTCCGCTATCCCGCTCGGTGACTGCATACTCCAGTCATACTGAAACCCCAAATGTTCAAGCGTATTTTTGGGTGGTTGAATAATGCCGTAGCTATCAATGAGTTCCACCCCTCTTTTAGAGAGTTCTTTTTTCATCGTTTCATATTCCGCCGTTCCCGCACGAGTAAAACGGTCTATCGCCCGAATAATGTAGTAGTCAATTTTTAACTTTCCTTTGTCAATAAACTCAAGCACTTCATCAAAAACGGGACGGACATTTTTGCGTCCCGAAAATGTTTCGTTCCAAATCTTTACAACTTTTGCATTGTAACGGTTCGCAACAAAATGACACGCCTCCATTTGGGTTTCGTGGCTCTCGTCACTTTGCCGTATTGAGCTTTTGCGAGTGTGAATTATGGCTCTTTTGATGGGGGTAAGCATATTTGTTAGGTATTTTTCTGGTGACCTTCTTGGTGGTGAGAAGCAACACATTTGTCACAAGTTATTGAAAATATCATATCTAAACCTCTGTTTATGTTTTCTTGTTGTTCGGGAGTAAGCGGCTTTTCTTTTTCAGTTTTGTGCTGCACTTGCTGATATGTGCCGCAGTTTAATTTCATATCAATCAGCGTGCTTTCTGCCCATATTACATTTCTAAATGCGGCTATTATTTGCATTGGCGTATATTTGCCGTCATCGTTAAAGACAATATCAACCAAGAACTGCCTGCCGTATCGTATTAAGTCCTCAAATACGGCTATATCCTCATTTAATGAAACGAAATTGAGCCGCATTGCCCGTTCACGGTGGACTTTGCGTTTTAGCTTTCCGATGAAGTTCTTGTCAAATTTATGCCCATAATTATAGCCCAAAATGCCCTGTAATTCAAGTATGCTGATATGCGGGTTTTTGACCATTTCAAACCTCACTTTTTCCTTTAATTCGTGGATTTTTTCTTTAGCAAATCGCATAATTTCTATCCGTTATTTTCCGCTATTAACCTCTGAATAATCTTGTTCAAATAGGCAGGAGGATTATCAACTTCCTCTTTAGTTTTTAGTTCATTGTATTGTTCAAAAGCCCGTTCTATGAATGATAACCCGTGTTTATTTAGGATAGATAACAGAAACTTCATTTCTTCCTCGCCGACTTCCTTGGCTATAAACCATACCCTTTCCTCATCGCTATCTCGTGGGTAAAAGCCCCTATTTGTTAAAAGATTACGATTTTCTGATTTATTAAAACGGAGCTTTGCTCCCGATGTATCGTAAGATACATCGGAAATCTCATTTTTCTTTTCTTTATAGGTATCGGTATTGTAACCTCTGACTTGGTGGGGCTGAAAAGGAAAAGAAAATCCTGATTTTAACTCGGTTTTTTGCTTTTCAAACTCGTGACTAACCGTATCAGCTTCGGGTTTAACCTCTGACTTAATGGGGCTTTCAGTATTGTTGTCACTTGTGACTGGTTCAGGAATAAAATACTTATCTAACGTCCTAATAATGTCGTTAGGCATTATAAAATCTCCAAAGTGAACCTCAAACGAACCTCTGCTACCCTGACGGTCTTTATACCATATCAACCTTTTACTCCGTAAGGACAATAGCAATTTATTGATGTAGTTATCGGTAACTTTACCCCCAAAAACATCATTATTTATGTCGCTTATACTTGTAACGGCTATCCCGTAAGGATTACAGTTAAGCCGCAAGTGCAGATAGGTAAAATACTCATTGCGACTGATAGTTTTCTTACGATATAGCGACAGAATATCCCGTTGAAAGTTAATCCAGTTTTTAAGTTTGTTTTGATTGCTCATAATTTTTATATTTATTTTCTGCACTTCTCGGCTTTTTCCCGTTAGCTTGCCAGCTATCTAAAAGCAAATCCGCCAGCATATAAAACTTGGAGCGTATTTGTTCCGCCTCTGTATCACTTATTTCTGGCTCGTTAAGCAGTTCTTTTGTTCTTTGGATAGAAAGCATAGTTAGGGTTGGTGCAAAGCGTTTTTGAGTGTTTTTATGGCTAATACGGCTTTTCGGAAGTCAACCATTGTTTCGGGGTCGTTTTCTTTACTGAAATTAAAAACCCCGACAAGTAGTTCTCGTTCGGGGGTGTCGGCAAATACAAACTCGCATTTTTTCGGGTCTGTGCGGTCAACACTGATTAACTCAAGACCTTTTGAAAATAAAAAAGTGGATTGGTAAAAGTTGGCGGTTTTATAGTATTTACTCATTTTTTATTTTTATATTTTGAAAACAAAAATACGGTCTATAACCGTATTGTTTCACACCGCCAAAATCCAAAAAGATACACTAAACTTTCTTTTTTCTTGTATACCCTAATTTTTTATATCGGTTCAGGTAAGTTTTAACCTGCTCATCGTATTTAATAAAATAATTCAATTTTTCTTGTGCCAATGTTCGTATTTCTTTGTATGACTTGCCCTCGGAACGCCATTTGGCAAGTTGTTCCCAAATATCAAAATTAGAAACACCCAGTTTTTTAATTGTGCCGTAGTCATAAACTTTGGGTTGTAACCTTTTGAAATTGTAAGCAAAAAGTTTTGACCCAAAATCACTTAATTTAGTATCGCCGTATATCTCAATAAAAAGCTTTTTCCTGCCTGTATTTGGGTCACGCTTTATGAAGGGTCTGGGTAGCGGTCTGTCCAATGGGAAAAACTCGGGCGGCTCTTTCATAACCAAAGACCTTTCAACAAAGTATGCGTATCTCTCTGGCAAACCTAATGCTGATATTATCGTCTCAATGTCATATTCAAACTTATTAGAGGGTATTTTTAGCGTCATTTTCCAGCCGTATGTGTCAATATCAGCTCTGGTTATTTTGTTTTCTGCCCATTGCTGTTTTTTCTGCTGCATTTCTGCCTGCATTTGCTTATATTCCTCACTGCGTAAAAAATTGTTTGTTCTTTTAATAAGAAACTCGCTTTGCCATTTTTGATAGTTGGCTTGGTTAGAAAAACCTTCGGCTGGCAAACCCCAGATGTTTCGGAAGCAGGTAATATAATCAGATTTTTGAAGTTTTAGGTAAATGACTTTTGCGTCCTGATGCTCCTTTTTGAAGTATTTTTTGAGGTCTATATCCATCTTTATTTTTATGTTTATATCAAATGTTGTATAATAGAATTAGTTAAAAATCAATGACCTAACCCCATAGTTTTCTATGGATATGGTCTCAAACCCTGTTCAGGATATAGACCCCATCGTGTTGGGCAGCCCTGAACAGGTCATATTCCGAAAGGAATATGGATGACGAAAGTCATCGCCCTCGCGGTGGGTTTTATGTTTATATCAAATCTATTTTTCTCGCTAATGATAGGTGCGTTACTCGTCCTAATTTTTGGTTTGATTAAACCACCTAACAAAATTGGGAGAGGAAAGTTTGGAATTATCTTCGGGGCTTTGGTCTTTTTGTTTTTAATACTTGGCAGCAGTATAAAACCACCACAACAAGAACCTCAAAAAACGCCGTCAATAGTTAGAACCTCACCACCTGAAACGTCCGCTTATTTAGATAGCGAGGGCACAACCGCACTCTTTACTTACGGGATTGACCCACAAGAGTTTGACAAACAAACCACAGAGGCAGTTTTAAGCGGCGATGCGGACAGATTGGTTGCTCTAATGGAAAAGTATGTTTTAGAAACGCCCAAGGATACGAAAGTTTTACTTTTGGGAGAAGAGTTTAGTTACCCGCCAGAGCCACTACTGGGTAGAAATCAAACCGTTGTTAATGTAAAAATAAAGATTTTAGACGGAGTTCATACTGGCAAAGTGGGTTGGGCAAACAAGGAACAAATTAAACTAACAAAATAAGCATCAACATAAACCGCCTATGTCGGGGTGGTTAGTAAAAATAATTTAACAAAAAGTTTATGAGAAAATTGTCTATAAAGAAAAGTGAAAACATAAAGATTAAGTGTCCTTTTTGCAAAGACAAAATACCATCAAACGCAACGAGATGTTCTCATTGCACAGCCGACTTGAGCGGTAAAGAAGCTCAAGATAATATAGAGAAACAACTAAAACATAGGAAAAAAAATATAATTATAGGATTATCATTTTTAGGATTTCTGGTTTTTTTGATAGTAATTGTAGTAGCTACAAGTCCCAGTAGTAATACACCAAGCTCCGAAGAGAAAATAGCGGTAAATATCAAAGATGTTTTTGCCCCAAATAAAAACGACCCTTACTCCGTTGTTCTGATTATTGAAAACAAAAATAGCTTTGACTGGGGAGATTGCGAGTTAAAACTTAACAACGAATTCAAAACAAAAATGCAGTTAATTTCAATCGGAAACAATGAAGTGCCGTTAATAAGTTTTGCAAGAAAAGATGGAACTTTCTTTGATATAAGAAAATACACTTACAATAGTTTTGAGGTGCAATGTAAAAAACCATATTTTGATGTGCAGAAATATAGTTATTAAATAGTATGGCTCTGATTTTTGGGCAAAACAATGACCAAACAAATTCTTAAAAAATGGTGGCTTTGGCTAACTGTCTTTCTGGTTTTTGTTTTAATCTTGGGCGCTCTCTCTTCAGAGCCAGAACCAATTGTTGCCGCACAGGTTAAAGAAATAAAACCACCGCCTACTGCATCTTTTCCTAAACAAAAATATCTTGAAGAAACCTTTGTGGCTGACGGAAAAGTCAAAACGTTTGCACTACAAAATTCCTATAAAGACGTAACTGTTAGTTTGAATGGGGAAGTTCAGGTCTTGGGAGTAAAACAAGAGAAAAATATAGACGTGGTTTTTCTTGATGTAACCCCCGACGCACAAGCAACATCTAAAAAAATCCAATTCGCGGAAATTCCTCCTCCACAAAGTGTTGTTACCGTTACGGGTGCTGTTTTTAATACAGAACCACTCAAAGCAACCAATACACCAATAATCACACCTAAATCTACTGCTACTCCAGTTCCAACGGCACAACAAACCCAAAGCTGGCAAACAGTAAATTCGTGGCAAGGAACTGGTGAGAAAAACCTTGAAACAATACTGTTTAGCACAAGAAAGCTGGCTTTTAAGATTAGCTGGACAAATGCACCAGAACCAGTTTATGATGACGACCCAGATTTTGTTTCCCCAGTTCAAGCATATGGTATATTTCAATGTGAGGAAGATTATCCTTATGAAAGCTGTGGATTAATTGTCCAAGCATTTATAGGAACAGACAATCCTGAATTTCTTTACAAGTTGGATGATATTCCATCTGCTATCATAACCCGAGACAAAGCATTGTCATTAAAAGTTATGGCAGAAAAAGGAACAAGTTGGATTGTAGAGCTCAAAGAATTAAAATAAAGAAATGGCAACATTTTTTATACTCTTACTTTTTGTTTCTTTGGCGGGTCTAACTGTGGGTTTGATAAGACCCACCTTATTTGCTCGCATTAAATTACCCACCAGAAAGTTGGTGGGTTTAGTTTTTGGAGGACTATTTCTAATCTCTCTTATCGGGGTTGGCATAACCGCAGAACCACTGCCGAAAGAGCCAAAATCGGGCACAGAACAGCCGATTGCCACGGAAGCAGTAGTTACTACTACACCGACTACTACCTCGCAAACACAGCAACCCCAGCAGGCAACACAGCAACAGACAAACACGGTTTTGGTTACAAGAGTGATTGATGGCGATACGATTGAAATTGAAGGTGGTCAGAAGGTTAGGTATATCGGCATTGATACTCCTGAAACCGTTGACCCCAGAAAACCAGTCCAGTGTTTCGGCGTGGAAGCGTCAAACAAAAACAAAGAGTTGGTATCTGGCAAAAGAGTTCGGCTTGAAAAGGATGTTAGCGAAACCGACAAATACGGACGGCTCTTGCGTTATATTTACATTGGCGACACCTTTGTTAATTTGGAACTGGTAAAGCAGGGTTTTGCATACTCATCAACCTATCCGCCCGATGTTAAACATCAGAGCCAATTTACCGAAGCACAAAGGCAAGCAAAAGAACAAAACAAAGGTTTGTGGAGCAGTTGTCCTGTCGCTACACCTACCCCGACTGTTACCGCTACACCGTCCACGACACAACAACCGAGCAGTTGCGATATTAAGGGTAATATCAGCAGTAGTGATGAAAAGATTTACCACGTGCCTGGCTGTGCCTCCTACAACGCAACCAAGATTGATGAGGCACGAGGTGAAAAATGGTTTTGTAGTGAGACGGAAGCTTTAGCCGCTGGCTGGCGTAAAGCATTAAATTGTCCTTGATTTTAACGCAATTAACCTGCTAAATTGGGAACAAAGGTATCAAAAACCCCTTGCCACCTCAAAACCGCCTGTTCCAAGGTGTTCCATCCAAGGGTGAGTGGGTGGACAGCAAAACTAAAAACCCCGTTTAGGGGTTTTTAGTTTTTATGAGACGATCTCTATCCGGATCTGTTTGATTCCGAATTCTTTGGCCATCTGCCTTTCCGGGAACCAGATGTCTACCCGGTGCCAGTATCTTTTGTTCATCCTATCCTCAACGATGAATATTTTGTCACCGTACAGATCGGGGATCTTGAACACAGTACCGAAGGGCAAGAAGTTTGCCGCAGCGATGCCGTCTCTCACATACGTTCCCGAAGCGGTTATGAATGGGGTATCGTCCGTCTGGTCAACCGTAGAAGAGTAAGCCGTTGCGGTAACGACATATTCCTTCACGGAGCCGGTCTTAGTTCTGACCGGTGTCACTGGGTTTTTGGACTCCAGAACAACGGTTTCCTGAATAGCGGGGTTGGAGTTGTCCGTTTGGTTGGCAATGTTTTCGTACACATTTCCGAATGTCCATTCTATGTTTTTACCGTTTACCCAATCAAACAAACCGGCATTGGCGTCAACACCGCTTGAGAACACTGATATTAGGATAAAAAGAGCTGCCGTATACCTTAATTTTGTATTCATATTTTTGCCTCTGGAAAGGACCAATTTAGGTACAAAAAAACGGCTTAGCAAGCCATTCCTTTGTGTTTAGACCCTTCTTAAGGTTGTGCTATAAGTATAGCAGATCGGGGTCAAAAAGTCAACCCCCTAAAAGGCCACAGTTTTTTGAGCATTTTTACCCCTGGTTTTGCCGAAATTATCAAAAAAATAAGGCCGGCAACCACAAGAAATCCGTCGTAACTCCAACGCGCCGGGTCGTCGTCGGTCAGTTTAAGCCAAAAAGCAAATTCATCAAAGGCCAGGCCCAAACCGAAGCCATGAAGGAGCGAGATAAGATATTTAGCCCCGGCCTCATCAAACACCAATGCCAGATAGCCGGAAACGGCTAAAACAAAAATACCCCAGGTAAAGTGATGAATCCTGAAGTCGCCTATAAATACGCCAAAAGATGGGACAAGGTAGCTGATAACCCGGGCACCCGTAAATGTAAGCAAGAAGGCGACAGCAATGGGGAATATCAGAGAAACATAAAGGCCAGGTTCTTGGGTAGTAACCTTGTGTCTTATCGACCTGTGCATCCTTGAGAAAATGTTGAGAATAAACACTCGGAGCGGGTAAGGGGAGTCGAACCCCTGTCGACCGATTGGCAACCGGCCGTAATACCGTTATACGATACCCGCAGTCGTAAAAATTATAACACTCTTGTGCCGGAGCGCAGAATCGAACTGCGTTCAGACGCTCTTCAGGCGCCTGCTTTACCATTAAGCTACTCCGGCTTTCTTGATTCTTTAGGTTGCTCGCCGTTAATTATATAATTTTCTTATTTCTTCCTCTATTTGCTGTTCATGCTCTTCCGGACCGAAATCGTTATAAAAAAGGATACTGCCGTCTTTTTTGCTTCTGATTATAATCTCACGTTTCCCGTCGCCTTCTTTAATTTCAACTTCGGCTTCGGGCTCATCCTTTTTAACTAAAGCCATTGCCCGATCCAGAGCTATTGCTTCTTCGTCAACAAGGTTTAAGAGTTCCGAAAGTTTTCTGAAGTTGGTTCGCTCTATTTCTACTGGCGACCGTTTTTTAGGTTGTTCTTTTGATGTCTTCATTTTTTGGTGCGCGCTGTAGGGATTGAACCCACGACCCTCGTCACGTCAAGACGATGCTCTACCACTGAGCTAAGCGCGCAAACTCCTACTTGTGCGCGGGACAGGAATTGCACCTGCACGTCCTTACGGACACACGCCCCTCAAGCGTGCCTGTCTTCTAGTTCCAGCACCCGCGCGTTGTTATGAGTATTCTGCTTTAAAGCTTTCTCTACTTTAACCCTCTTTCTTTTAAGACAAATCACGTTGAGATTATAGTACATTTTACTTAAAATAACCAGTGATTCTGATTTGGCATATTTTAGTTGATAAACTCTTCTTTTATTTTTTTTGTCCATATCTAAGTGTCCATTAATTCCAACGAGAGATTTCATCTTGTCTCTAATCCACAGAATATGATTTTCACTGGCAGATAAAAATACGGTATAAAACATAAAACTGGATCTCCATCTCGGATCAAAATATGAGTAGAAAGTTCCGTCGCCATCAAAATGGCCTCTTAAAAAATCAAAAAAGTATCCATTTGGTATAGCCAATTTCCCCACTACTTTTGTTTTATTTGGCATAAGGCCGATTGATGTTAAAAATCGATAAAAATTGATGTCTCCAAACTGAACACGCGTACATTTTTTATGAGTGTATCCAGAAGTTTTATAACCAATCTTTACTTTTATTTTCAGACAGTTGAGAAAATTTTCGAGCTGATCTTTGTCGTTTGACGTCAACTCAATATGCCGACCATCTTTAGAAAGGTTTCCGTCAGTAGTAATAAGCCCTATTGCGTAGGCGAGTTCTGGTCTCCAGCTTGTGTCAACTCGACATTTTGGTTTAATCCCAGCCATATCTCAAGTATATAGCGTCTACCGAAATAGTCAAAATAAAAAGTGGATAAAATACAGTAACTAAACTGAGAATTCTTAGATATTTTTCTGGGCCTTCATTTTCTTCCTCGTTTCTCTGGCGGACTTCTCTCTCAAGTAGTAGAGTTTTGATTTCCTTGTCCCGGCTTTTTTCACGACCTCTATCTTCGTGACCGTGGGCAGGTGAAGCGGGAAGGTCTTCTCAACTCCAATGCCGCCCGAGACCTTTCTTACGGTTATCGTTCCCCCGGGTTCATTACCGTGTTTCCTGGCGATAATGATGCCCTCGAACGCCTGAACCCTGGACTTGTCGCCCTCTTTTATCTTTTGGTAAACCTTGACCGTCCACCCCGTCTTCAATTCGGGGTAAGGGTTTTGTCCGGAGTTGTTCTGGTTGAATAAGGTAAGCTTGTCCATATGTTCGTATAACAGCTGTTATTCTAACTCATTTAATACTTTTTGTAAATCCCGTTAGAAGCAGAGGCACGCTGCGGGCCCTCGCGGCTTCTAACGGGATAAATCCTCTAAAACTTTCTGAAGGTCTTCTGGTAAGTCTGCCTCAAGGGTTAAGTGATTCCCGTCCGGAGCCGTAAATTCCAGTTTGTAAGCGTGGAGGAACAACCTTGTCAACCCGGACGGCGATCTGACCTTTTTGAATCCGTAAATGCTGTCTCCGGAAACCGGCGTGCCTATGGAGTTGAGATGGACTCTTATCTGATGGGTTCGGCCAGTGTGCGGAGCCACTTCCAGGAGAGTGTGGCCTCTGAACTCTTTTAATGTCCGGTACTCGGTCAGTGCCTCCTTCTTGTCTATTAACTTTTTGCCGGTTATGCGAGCTGTCCTTTTGAGGCCCACTCTGCCCAGCGGAGCCGAAACAGTTCCTTTTGGCTCTTTAGGCCTGCCGTTCACCAGGGCCAGATAATATTTTCTTATCTTTCTATCCTGAAATAGATTTTTCAAATAAAAAAAGGCCTTATCGTTCTTGGCAACTATCAGTAATCCCGAAGTATCTTTGTCCAGGCGATGGACGACGCCGGCGCGCGGGACCTCATTCCCGGAAGCAACGAAAGGTTCGCCGACGTTTTTGCTCTTGGGAAATTTCTCTATCAGCCAACCAGTAACGCTGTCTTGAGTGTCGCTTATGTTCTTCGGGTGGGTTATGACACCGGCGGATTTGTTCAAGACCAAAATATCGCCGTCCTCATAAACAATATTTATATTCATCCCGCACATAACAGCCATTAATTGCTCCTCTCGCAGTATGTTAACTCGACACTTAAGAAGGGCTTAGTGATGACTGTGTTAATTTATCAAATGAATTCCCGCAATATTATACTGCCATATGGCTGTTATGTGCGGGACTCTTCGCCTAATCTTTGCTTGAGTTGTCTGATCAGTCCTTGAAGTTCTTCTATGCTCTTGTCTTTGTTCCTTAAACCCTCAAACAAGCCGGACGCCACTTTCAGGAGCGTTTTCTCATTGTCGCTTACGGAGAGGTCGTCTATCCCTGCGTCCGAGAGCTGGCCTTCTCGTACAAGCTCAAGAGCGTCGGCTAACACTGAACTTGTATCTATTGCTTCCCATGACCGTCTTTTCTTTCTGGCCGACTCAATATCAACAACATCAGCCGGTTTTTCCGGTTTAGGTTTTTCTTTTGTTGATGGTATTAATTTTGTGATTTTTTCAGACATTGTTTTGGTGCGCGCTGTAGGGCTTGAACCTACGACCTTCCGGATGTAAGCCGGATGCTCTACCAACTGAGCTAAGCGCGCATGGTGGGCGTGGGAGGGATCGAGCCTCCGACCTTTTCATTATAAGTGAAATGCTCTACCACTGAGCTACACGCCCATTGCCGAATCCATTATAACTCTTATTCCGGCCATAAACTCGTCTTTGATTATAGATCCGTGACTGTAAACAGCACAGGTGCCATGCCCAAAGCTCGGGTGATTTATTTTGAGAGAAGACGTCTTCTTGATGTAAGGTTTTATGATCTGCTCTCGTTTTAAGCCAGTTTCATTAATCCAGAATTTAATCTCATTTTCTATATTCATGTCTTTGTAAAGATGGAGCTGAACTTTCAATCTGTCTTTTGCTATCCCGAGTATCTTACTCATCCAAAATATTGAAAATTTAATGATTGCTGGATCACTGTTGGTTATTTGAATTCTTGAGCGAGTTGATTTAGCGCCTTCACCCAAATAGAGAAATAAACCGGCCATCATAAAATCTCTTTTGGAGAGCGGTAATAACTTCTTCTTTTGGTCTTGGTAGAATATCTCAGATATTTTCTGTCGTCTGATTCGGGTAGTATTAATGTACGTTTCTACTCGTCGGGCTATGGTATCAGAACTAATTTTTTCAAGTTGCTCTTTGCTTAATTGGATATTTTTAAGCCAGTCTGACAGGGTGCTCTTGTTGACGTTCAACTTGCTCCTAATAGAGGAGTAAGTTTGACCCGCTAGACGTAATTCAACTGCTTTTCTTCTGTCTTCAAATCTCGCCATACACAGATTATATCATACTGTACTTCTGGGTACAATTTAATCTGTTGACATATTTCAACGGACCAGCGCGTAGAAGTCCTTCTGCTCAAGAGTTTCTTTGGTTATAAGCTCCCTGGCGATCTTGTGGAGGGTGCCTATTTTTTGAGCGAGTACTTTCTTGGCTGTTGCCAAGCCCCTTGAGACCAATTTTTTAACCTCCGAGTCGATCTGAAAAGCGACTGTTTCGGAGTAATTTTTAGTGTGCCCCATCTCTTTGCCGAGAAACACCAGCTCGTCTTTCTCGCCGTAGGTTATCGGTCCCAACTTTTCTGACATACCGAATTGGGTCACCATTTTCCTGGCGAGGTCGGAGGCAACTTTCAGGTCATTGGTTGCTCCGGTGGTCGTGTCTTTGAATATGGTTCTCTCCGCGGCATAGCCGCCAAGAAGCACGGCCAGTTCGGATTCAAATTCTGCTTTAGACCTTAGGTGTTTGTCCTCGCTTGGCAACTTCAAAGTGTATCCGCCCGCTCGTCCCCGGGATACGATAGAGACCTTGTGCACCGGATCGGAGTGGGGAAGCGATACGGCGACTAGAGCGTGTCCGGCCTCGTGGTATGCGATTATTTCCTTTTCTTTTTTAGAAAAAATATGACTGCGTCTTTCGGGGCCAAGAATGACTTTTTCAATCGCTTGGAATATGTCTATTTGTTGGATCTCTTTTTGATTTTTTCTGGCCGCTAGTATCGCCGCTTCATTGACCAGGTTCGCCAGATCGGCTCCGGAAAATCCGGGTGTTCTTTCGGCGACTACTTTTAAATTAACCTCTTTTGCTAGGGGTTTTTCAAGTGAATGAATTTTCAGTATCGCTTCTCTGTCGCTCATTGACGGCTCATCTAAGATCACTCTTCTGTCAAACCGACCCGGACGCAAAAGAGCCGGATCAAGAATGTCAGGTCTGTTTGTCGCGGCCATTACTATCACGGCGTCGTTGGTGTCAAAACCATCCATCTCAACCAGTATCTGGTTCAATGTCTGTTCTCTTTCGTCGTGGCCTCCGCCAAGACCGGCGCCTCTGTGGCGGCCTACGGCGTCTATCTCATCTACGAATATGATCGAAGGCGACGTTTTCTTGGCCAGCTCGAAAGTGTCTCTTACTCTGTTTGCGCCCACGCCGACGAACATTTCTACGAACTCCGAACCCGAAACGAAATAAAAGGGGACATTGGCCTCATTAGCGACGGCTTTGGCAAGAAGCGTCTTGCCCGTTCCCGGAGAACCAATGAGCATAATGCCTCGCGGTATTCTTGCGCCGAGTTTATGGAACTTCTGGGGGTCTCTTAAGAACTCAACTACCTCAGATATTTCTTCTTTTGCTTCGATCAATCCGGCCACATCTTTGAACATAACTTTCTTTTTGCCGACCAGGTTTGCCAGACGCGCTTTTGTTTTTCCGAAAGACAACGCCTGCATTGAACCCTGCTGGGCCTTCGAAAACATAAACCAAAAGATAAACAGTATTAAAAGGAACGGCAGAACGATCGGCAGTATTGTTCTAAGGACCACCGCAAACCCGCTGGCGTCTTTGATCTCAACCCGTATTGCCGACAGCTTTTCTTGCTCGGCGCCAAGGTTGGTCAGCGTTTCAAAAGCGGAGACAGACGTTTCTTTCTTTGTCTCCAGCAATTCGCCGCCGATGAGATTTATCTCAAGCAGGTCTTCTTTGAGCGTTACGCTCTCCACCTCTCCCTGATTTATCTTATTTACCAGTTCTGAAAGGGGAATGGCCGATCTCTCAGGCGACTCAAACAAAGATATCAAAGCCGCCAGGACCAGCAGCGAAACAAAGACGATTAGTATGTATTTTAGAATTACCTTCATAGTTTGGACGCATGGAGAGCAGAACTCAAACTCTCACCGATTGAGCGGGGGCAGGTTTGCTTATATGCTAGGCGCGAGGAGTGATGCGTACTTTACGTACGTGAGCTACGAGCAACGAAGCAGATAAGTAAACCTGCCCCGCCCTGCGGGAAGCTCAAAAATGGCTGATTTCTTTGTTGCTCCTCCTCGAAGTAGTGTAAAACTACATCTTCGTCGTAGCACCAAACAAATCATCTCATTTTTGAGCTTCTCAAGACGATGATAGTTTGAGTTCTGCTCTCCGATTTTAACATCAAATTTTTATTAAAAATAGGGGCGTTGCCTAGGCAACGCCCTTTCCTAGTTTACCCATTTGAACTAATCCGGTGAGGGTCCTGTATACGTGACTCGGATATACAAAGAAATCTTTTGCGAAATGATATTCTCGCGAGCTCCACATATGGATCAGAGCGCTAACGGAGATAAGGGCAATTCCGTCGATTTCGTTTTTCTCCTCGATCCCCAGTATGTCGTATTCTTCTTCAAACAACCCCTTGACGTAGATCCCTGTGCTTGCAATTTCCTCTTCGGAGGTTTGACCGGACCTGATCAGCCGATCTTTTTCTTCAAGCAGGAACTGCCTTAGTTTTGACCAATCGGTAATTCTCCCCGAGAAAACGTGAATAGGGTTGTCCAAGGTCTTCTGGGTTTTAGATAAGATCTGCAGTGACGGCTGTTTGCCCCTTTCATACGGCATCCTTCTTATCTTTGCTCCGGTACGCTTGTCAGAAATTATGATGCCGTTATCCGTGAACAAATGGTTGACACTCCCAAGAGTAATGCCGGTTTCAACTTTCATTTCGCGTATAGCGGCTCCGCCCGGATTCTCAAGATACTGACCCTCAACACCTCCGGTAGGCAAACCGCCGCCGGCAAATTTCCCGTACTTTTTATTCGGCTTGTCGGGGCTAAGCCATTCTTGCGATTCGTCCGGAGGTTGATCTTTATCCGCGATATTATGAACAAAAGGAACTAATATTTCTTGAGGAGAAAGATCGCGATCTTCTATCGGACAGATGACAGATACCGTCTCTGATCTTGGAACGTCGCGATGGTCAAGTGATACGCGTTTTTCGTACCGTCTCACGGTAGGATCCTCCCTGTTCCGTATTATTGCACAAAGTTTATAATCTGTCAATTTTTCGTTTATCGCGGATAAGCGAAAGGCCCCGCCATGGCGGGGCCCCGAAAGAGAGTTAAACCACAATCTCTTTCATATGTGATCCCCGGATCACCGGGATTTGAGGAGCAATGGCTTGAAGCGCTGTTCTGAATCCCTCGAAACCTTCATCGTCGCAGTGCTCGACGATAAGAGTTGAGGGATTTACCAGCCGAGCTCTTTCGACGAGTCCGTCCTGGTAATCATGAGATGAACGGTCAAAGTGCTTCACGTCGCACACGACGTTGACATAGACCGGCACGGTCTTTCCGCGACCGACGTATCGGCTCAGTTTTATTGTTCGGCCACGTTCGACGCCAAGATTCAGCATCTCTCTGGCCACCGAGCCCTCAAAGGTGTATCCCATGAAGATGATGGCGTTTCTGCGCTCCGGCAGGATCATCTCGGCGTGCTTGACCGAAACGCCTTTATTCAAAGTTGCCGAAGAGGCAATGACCGGCGTGAAGCCAAACTCACCCCGAGCAACCTGTTGGCGCTGGAAATCGGCATGCTCGCGATCATCCTCGTCAAAGAAAAATATCTTCTCCTCCTTGAGCCACTGTTCGGTCTCGGGGACCTCAATTCTCACCACGTCCCTGATGAGACCGTCAACCCACGGACGGAAGCCCCATTCTACCAGCATCTTCATAATGTCTCCGCCTTTTGTCTGGGCGAATGACGGAAAGAATGCGATGCCGTCGCGAGGCACAACTTCCTTTACGAGATAGTTGTAGATCTCCTCCTCGACTTGTTCCGGCGTACTCGTTGCTCGACGGGCACCGTTTGTTGCCTCGGTGACCATCACCAGCCCGGGCAATTCAAGGAAGCCGTCCAGAAATGACTCACCCGGTAGCATTTGACCGATTACGGTTCTTGAACTCCTGGATGAAATGTCTCCGGTGAAAAGTGCCGGACGATCGCCTGGCGATTCGATGAAAGTCATTATTGCTCCGGACGTATGTCCCGCTGAATCAAAGCCGATGTTCCATCCCGTCCAAGGCGTATTCCTCACCCAGTACGGAGTGTCGGCCATATTGACGGTGTAGAGCATATTGCTCTCGACGAATCTCCCGAGATCTTCCTCGTTGAAGAGCGGCTCATAAGGGAGGCCTGCTTCTCTGGCCCACTCCTCATTTTTTCTGCTGATCTTCAAAGAATCGAGCATTACGGCGATCAACAATCTGAAAGCAATGTCCGAAATGATAATATAGGCCTCAGGATGATGTCGTACCAACCGGAGGATTGCTCCAATGTGGTCGTAATGGGTGTGAGTGATAATGATGACGTCAATGCGGCGCCCTTGCAGGAAATTGCCTTCGGGCAAGTAAGTCGTATCTACCTCTCCGGATCGGGCAAATCCGATGCCGCAGTCGTGAACGAATAGCTTGTCACAAATTTCGGAGATCCTGAAAGAAGCTCCGATCCCGGTCTGATTACCGAACTGCGTTGTCTTCACTTTCTACTCCTTCTGGTTGTGTAAGAACTCGCCGATAAACACAAGCTTGAAATGTTTATTGGCGAATACTTAAAAAAAGACCCGGGGAGGGGAGGGAGAGC
>Ga0209541_10001047_pt1 | contig 54953 bp, 49 predicted proteins | sample RifCSPlowO2_01_FD_184027 | JGI IMG/M metagenome (GOLD analysis project Ga0209541, IMG submission 184027) | Groundwater microbial communities from Rifle, Colorado - Rifle CSP2_plank lowO2_0.1 (SPAdes) (version 2) | ecosystem: Environmental > Aquatic > Deep subsurface > Groundwater | place... | reverse complement strand
CCTCACAAGATCGCCTAAAATGGGTCAAAAGTCAATCGGGTGTCAACCTGATTGGGGAAAACTATTTTGAGTAAAAAATAGACAAAATCACTAAAAAGATGTATAATTATAGAAACTTTGACGGAAAATTAGTAAAAAAGACTAAAGTCTATATAATATAATTACAATGAAAGAATCAGGACCACCAAAAAATCCAAATAAGTCAGGAACTTACAAAGAACCTGACGGAACCATTGTGTGGGAAAGAACAGATGGAATAATACATGCAAGGCATTGTCCCGATGGAACTATAGAAACTTATGACCATCGGGGAAGACTATGGAGAACAACTTATCCTGATGGAACTGCGAAGATATTTGATGTAGAAACCGGAGAGACAATAGATGATTTAGATAGAAACGGAAAATCAATACCAATTGACAATGCTAAACCTGGGCCAGTAGGAATAAAAAGATCACTAGAGCCCGTTGTTTTTAAAGCATTAACAAAAGCAGAAGAGGAAGAATTAGAGATACTTGAGGGTCTTGATGCTAAGTTTGAAAAGTGGCAAAAAGATCAGGCAAACAAAAAATCTTAAAATATGGATCAACCGCCTTTAACAAAAGAACAGAGGAAAAGATTAATGGAACTTCGAGCCAGAAAGGCGAGGGCTACAGACTCTGTTGCGCCTCCTGTGCCTGAGTCTCTGCTCGCTACTCCATCACCTGCACCAGAACAAATAGAAGGTGATAGAAGTCTCCATGAAAGGGCAAGGCAAAATATGGAAAGAAGAATACATGCACAAAAAGAAGCAAGAAGGGCTTTCAATGTTGGTAATTTGGAGAAAGCACAAACTTTAAACCAAAGAAGTTTAGATTTAGATTTAGAAAAAAATGATAGAGAACTTTGGAATTTTATAATGGGAAATAGAGAATCTGTTCCAGCTGATATTTTAGATTTGCAACAGGAATATAGCTCCATGAGCCATGGATTAGAATATGATATAACGCAAGCAAAAGCTATGATACTTCGAGGTGAGAAAGATTTGAGAAAGGAACCCGGGATAGTTACTCCAACACCCCAAACAGAAATAGAGAGAAAAGAAGTAGAAGAAATACAAAGACTGGAAGAAGTTATAGCAAATGCAGAGAGGGTACTTGAGGGTAACCAAGTTTTAGAAGAAACTCTACTTAGAGAATTAGCGGAAATTAGAGGAGAGAATGTCGAAATTCAAACAAAATCCACTGAAGAACTTGAAAAAGAGTTGAGTGCCTTGAGAGCGGAGCTAGAGGGAACTTTGGCGATAAGATTTATGAAACGTAGGGGATTAAAAGAAAGAATATCTGAGTTAGATAAAAAAATAATAAATCAGATACAACTAGAAGAAGATAGGAAACAAAATCCATTTAAATACTACTTGATAGACAAATTACATCCGACAAATTTTTCAATTTTGTTTCATGGAAACAAAGAAGGAATTTCTGTAAAAAAAATAAATAAAACGACTGGTGAAGATGGACGAAATCTTAAATTTTGGGATTTAAAATTGATAACGACTGAAACAAATAATGCTATTTCTTTTTCATCAAATGGATTTTATTTAAAACTAACAAATAAAGAAGAAGTAAAGAATGAAGAAGGGATAAGCACTGATGATCCTAAAGCAAGATACGAACTCATTGATCCAGATGGTCTAATAAAAGCCTCTGATCTTGACTATCAAACAGCAACAAATTTATTCTGGGAAAAAGCTCGAGAATACCAAGAACAACAAGTTAAATTATTTAATTTGTAAATCAGAAACAAGGAAGTTAATTTATAAATTTTATGGAACAATTACCAATGGATAAATTTCAAAAAAGAGAAGAAGAAATCAGGGAAAGTCTTCGACTGATAGAAGAAAGCAATGCGCAAGCTATAATAGACTTAAGAAATGCGTCAGAGGCTCTGGGTGTGATTAAACCTGGATACGTCCCTCCACCTACTCAGAATATTCCTACCCATCCTACCCATAAGCCAAAATTAAGACCTTCTACTCCTCTTATTTCTAAGAAAAAGTCTGCCTTAGGGAGATATGTACGAAACGCGGCACTAGCAGCCGGACTTGCGACTAGTGGTTATTATGGTGGAAAAGAATTGGGCTTGTGGGAAGTTACGGAAAAAACTGCACAAAAAGATAATGAGAAAGAAAAAAGACTGGCTGCACAAAAAAGAATGAAAGAGAGAACAAAGCGGGAAGAAGAAGCTAAACAAGCACAACAACCAGTTGATACATCGAGGCCTTCACCTTTTTCACCTTTATCAGAAAAAACTCCACCGACACCAAAAGAGACTTTACATAAAGTAAAACCTGTGCCCGCAGAAACACCCGATGTAAAAACAATAACACCAGAGCCATCGATTGAAACAAAAATGCCCGCACCAACTTTATCTACTGAAGAAATAAAACCACAAGAAGAAAAAGATGGACCTCCTATACTAAAGCGTACACCGGACAGAAAAGCAGAAGTTCTACCCACAACTAAAGAAGAAACATTAAGAAGAATAATAGAGAAACAAATGGAGGAAGCAGATGCTCGTAGAACACCAGCAAGAAAAGGTGGAGAAGTCCCTGGACGTGTTACTGGATATAATCCGCCACAATATGATGAATATGGCAGACGTGTTGGAGGTGGCCCAAAATAAATGGATTTAAAGTAAGCGTTGAGGTATATTTCAAGTGTGATTACAGACGCGCAACATCTAAGAGGATTAAATAAAGAACAAAGGGAGGCAGCGCTTCATATGAATGGCCCACTTCTTATTGTGGCTGGCGCTGGCGCTGGAAAAACTAAGACAATAACACATAGAATTGTAAATCTCATTAAAAAAGGAGTGTCTCCTGAAAAAATTCTAGCTGTTACTTTTACCAACAAAGCGGCAAAAGAAATGCGCGAAAGAATAATAGGGGAAATTAAAAAAAATGAGCTTGGAGTAAAAGAACAGGACACCATCCCATTTGTCAGCACTTTTCATTCTTTGGGAGTTTTTATTCTAAAAGAAAATGCGAGAATACTGGGACTGACTAGGCATTTTACAATTTTGGATGAATCTGATTCTACAGCATTAATCAAAGAATCGTTGAAGGATGTCGGCCTAGACCCCAAACAATATGACCCGAAAAAAATAAAAAACATCATCAGTCGAGAAAAAGGAAAATTCACACATTTGGCAGATTACGGGGGAAGGGCCATAGACCACATGAGTAAAATCGTAATGCAAGTTTGGTCTGTATATGAAAAGAAAAAAGAAAAAGAAAATTCACTGGATTTCGACGATTTGCTTTTAAAAGCGACAAAATTGTTAAAAGAAAATATAGAGATTAGAAAAATCTATCAAGAAAAATGGGAATACGTGCACATTGATGAATACCAAGATACAAATGAAGTGCAATATTTAATGTCGAAATTACTTTCGGAAAATAATAAAAATATCTGTGTAGTGGGAGATGCGGATCAGAACATTTATTCATGGCGTGGAGCAAATTTGAAAAATATTTTGAGCTTTGAAAAAGATTATCCAAATGCAAAAATAATTCTGCTGGAAGAAAATTACCGATCAACAAAAAATATTCTGGAAGCAGCCAATATTGTAATCAAGAAAAACAAATACAGGCCAGATAAAAATTTATTTACGAAAAATGGCCTAGGTGAGAAAATCGGCCTGTATGAAGCTCTGAATGAAAATGATGAAGCGGATTTTGTGGCAACAAAAATTTTAGAAATCGTGGACAGTAGCAATCCAGGAAAGGATGTTGTTTTGAAAAGCATTGCGCAGGCTGACGAGCCGAGCATAGCAAATTTTCAGCAGAAAATTATGTGCGGTTTTCAAAATAATATCCTTTCTGGAATTGCCATCCTTTACCGCGCAAATTTTCAATCTCGCGCATTAGAAGAAGCAATGCTAAGATACAATATTCCATATCAAGTTTTGGGAGTTAAATTCTTTGAAAGAAAAGAAATAAAAGACACTCTGGCGTATTTACGCGCCGCACTGAACCATGGTAGTCTAGGGGATATAAAAAGAATCATAAATTTCCCAGCACGGGGCATTGGCAAGGTTACTTTAGCTAAGATTTTTGCTTCATCTCGTTATGGCGGGGCAGGTGATATGGAAAACCTGCCAGTAAAAATAAAAATAAAAGTTGAAAACTTTTACCTGATACTAGAAAAAATAAAAGAAAAAATAGAAAATAATAAAGCATCCGAAGTGATAAAATTCGTAGTGGAAAAATCTGGTATTAAAGAGGAACTTTCATCTGGCAATGAAGAAGACATGGAAAGACTTGAAAACATAAAAGAGCTCGCAACACTCGCGCTCAAATATGACAACTTAGAGAATGGGAGAGGTGTAGAAAAGCTTTTAGAAGATGCGTCACTCGCAAGCGATCAAGATTCTATAATGCTTAATGAAGAAAAAAAGAAAGATGTAAATGCGATTAAGTTGATGACTGTACATGCCTCAAAAGGACTTGAATTTAAGTATGTTTTTATTACCGGCTTGGAAGATGGGCTTTTCCCGCATGAAGGTCATTATGAAAAAAGAGAAGACGGCGAGGAAGAACGTAGGCTGTTTTATGTGGCAGTTACTCGAGCCAAAGAAAGACTTTTCTTGTCCTTTGCAAATTTCCGTACCATCTTCGGAGCACGCATTATAAATGCTCCATCGGAATTCATCTCTGACATTCCAGGTGATCTGCTGGAACGAGAAGGGGAGAAAAATAAAATAAAAACCATTTACATTTAATATATGTATTACAAAACTCTTTCTTGGTATAAGTTTTTGATAGACACACATAAAAATCTGATAATTTTTTATTATGCTCGGCTCGTCAGCCTGCGCAATGTCTATCAAAAACTACACCTGCGACGAGTTTTATAATACATATAAATAAATATGATACACAAGGCTAAAAAATCACTTGGACAGAATTTTCTAAAGTCGGAATTGGCGTTACGAAAAATCGTTGAGACAGGAGAGATAAAAAGAGATGATGTAATTTTAGAAATAGGACCGGGCAAGGGAGCTCTGACAGAGAAACTCTTAGAGAACGCTGGTTTCATAGTCGCAGTTGAAAAAGATCGCGAACTCTTTGAATTTTTAAAAATTAAATTTGAAGAGAAAATAAAAGAAGGTTCTCTTGTGCTAGTACATGAAGATATATTGAAATATAGCATAAATAAAACAATCGAAAAAGTTGGACAAAGCATTCTCGAGCGAACCCTTGGTAGGAGCGACGGCGACGGACAGGGAAAATTTTTAGCAAAAAATTTTAGTGATGAGTCCGAGAATGCTTTGTCCAACTTTAAAATCATTGCTAATATTCCCTATAATATTACTGGCGCAATTTTAAAAAAATTTTTAACAGAAAAACCACAGCCTGCGAGCATGGTTTTGATGGTTCAGCATGAAGTGGCTAGAAGAATAGTCGCGACAGATGGAAAAGAGAGCCTTCTTTCAATTTCAGTCAAGGCTTACGGGCAACCAAAAATAATAATGAAAGTACCAGCGCGATATTTTTCACCCCGACCAAAAGTTGATTCAGCATTAATCGTGATAAAAAATATTTCTCGTCAAATTTTTTCCACCAAAGACGAATCCGCCCCTGGTGGAAAAAATGGAGTAAATGAGGAAAAATTTTGGGAAATAGTAAAAGCGGGCTTTGCGCATAAGAGAAAAAAGCTGTCCAGCAACTTGAAATCCATAAAAAATGGAAATAAGACCGCCGTTTTAAATCTGGGGAACAAAAGAGCGGAGGATTTATCTCTTGTGGACTGGATATCATTGACAAAAAGGTGATTTTTGGCTAGTTTACATTTAAATAAAATGCTACAATTAAAGCATAATTAAATTAATTTGGTCAAAACATAAAAAAAGGATATTTTTAGTCGTTTTTGCGATTCTTTTTGTCCTCACAATTTTTCTCCTAAAGAAAACATCGGTGTTTAATTTTACCGACCGAGAGAAAACAAATGAAGCAATACAAACGGAACAAAAAGGATTGACTTACAACACTGAAACACTGGAAAATTTAATAAATAAAGATACTGATCAAGATGGAGTGCTGGACTGGGAAGAGAGATTGTGGGGAACAGATGGAACCAAGAAAGATACAGACAATGATGGAATACCTGATAATCTTGCAATAGAAAAATTAAAAACTGAGCAAGGGGAGTCCTCGCTCAGCAATGAAGAGAATCAAAATACGGAAAACTTAACGGAAACAGATAAATTTTCCAGAGAGCTTTTTTCTACTATTGCTACACTAAGCCAAAATGGAGAAATAGACCAAGCAACCATAGATAAATTGAGTAGTTCGTTGGCTGAGCAGATAAAAAATCCCACTATTCAAAAGATATTTTTACTTTCTGATCTAAAAATAATAAAAGACGATCCAAAGACCATGGAGCAAGCTGTAAAAAACTACGATGATGGTTTAAATAATATTTACAAAAAACACCCGACGAACCGTACCGTTATGGAAGTATTGCAAGATTTTATAATTGATGAAAATAATGTCAATATTGCCGCACTGGAAGAGCTTGATCCGATAAATATGCAAGTAAAAGGAATCATGGATGATCTGGTAAAAATGAGTGTTCCGCAATCTATTGCGTCATTACACCTAGATGTCATAAATGGGCTAGAGAGGTTATATGAAAATATAAATAATATAAAACTTTTTGAGACTGATGTCGTTGTCGCGCTTGGCGCTATCAGTCAATATCAGACAAATACTGACCTCTTGGAGAAAGTTGCGACAAATCTTACAAATACCATCAAGCAAAAATTGAGTAATTAAAGGAAAAATCGTATAATATTAAAGAAAATGATAACAAAAAGTAAGATAATAAAATTCATTTCTTTTTTTCTAATTATTGCAGTAATAGCACCTACTATTTTATTATCGAGACCTAAGCCAATACAAGCCTTTTGGGGCGCTACCTGGTTAACGGATATATTTACTGGTGTAACTGTAGGTACAACTGGCACAACGGCAGGGGCAACAGTGACAACTGCATCTCTTGGAATTAAAGATGTTGCCAAAGAGATTTTAAAACAAATAGTTATGAGCATTCAGAGAAGACTCTTGGCAACAATGACTAAAAGCATGGTAAATTGGATTAATTCCGGCTTCCATGGAGCGCCACTTTTCTTGGAAAATCCACAATCTTTCTTTAAAGATATAGCCAAATATGAAATAAAAACTTTAATAAATTCAACCGGCTATGACTCAAAGAGATTCCCATTTGGTCAAAAATTAGCACTAGACACGATAGCATCTTACAAAAGACAATTTGAAAATAATGCGGAATATAGCTTGAGTAATGTTATAAATGATCCAGCATTGCTTGACCGTTATAGGAATGATTTTAATGTGGGCGGATGGAATGGATTTTTAATAAATACACAGTATCCACAAAATAATTATCTAGGATATAAAATGCTCTATACCGAAGAACTCGCCAGAAGACTTGAGGGCACGATTACTAACAAAGCAAATAAGGTAAAAGACGTCATCCAGCAAGGCATGGGCTTCTTGTCTCCACAGACTTGTCCATCAAATCCTCTATATAATAATGCAAAAAATGAATTCCAACAGCCAAGTTTTAATAATAGTGAATATACCAGGTTGCATCCTTTTGATCTGCCTGATCCAATTTTTTATTCAAATAGTGAGACTGGTGGTACGACCACTGACCCTAATGACATTTATCGTGGTATTGAAACTCCAGAATCCATAGACGCAAGAGAAGAAGCTACTCAACGTTGGCAAGTAGCGCAGATAGCAGCCAAGGCTGCTTGGGCGAAGACAAATACTTGTCCAGGTGGTTTAGTAAATACTACTCCCGGCTATGTCGTAGCAAATCAAATAACAAATGCTATGGGGTCAAATTTCAGACAAACAGAACTTGGCGCGGCACTAGGGAATAGTATGTCCGCTATTTTTGATGCTTTATTAAATAAATTTTTAGGAGACGGCTTGAATGCATTGGCAAGTAAAGTAAATCCAAAACCTACGGTAGATGACTGGACTTACGAAGGTCAGACTCTTGGTAGTCCAACGGATGGCACTAATGTACCTTGGGACGCGGGACCGGATGAAGAGATTATTTTGGATACTTTCAAAAAACAAATAAGCGGCAAAACTATTATTGATTTCACTGGGACTGATTTAAGTGGAGCTGATCTAAATAACACTGGAATAAATATCACGGAAGAGGTCGGTGACACTGGTAATGGAACATATATTCTGGGCGACATAGCGAATACACAAAAAGAACTCACATTAATGTATAATGTAGATACAACTAATCCTGGTATTATACAAATACTCGGAGAAATTTGGCCAAAATCACGAGAGTTAGATATATGTCAACCGGGTCCAGATATAGGTTGGAAAGATAGATTATTAACAGAAGTAAACAGAAATAGTAAAAAACTTCAAGAAAAGACCAATGATAACGATGGAGAAAAGGCAGCCCAAGCAGACTTAGTTCTTAAAGAATTAAAATTCGCTGCGAACTTTTTCAAAGATTGGATAAATAATCAGATGATGAGTGATCTGCCCAATTCAGTGCTTTATATGGATGCAGTGGATGAAATGGAAACACTCTCTCAACAATCAGATGAATTAACTGACAGAAGAAGGATAAGAACCCAGGCATTAGCAAGATTGCGAGCGATTGAAACAGCCTTGACTACTTTTACGGTTCAACCAAGTTCTGGTTCTCCTGACGAGAAGAGACTGATATCTTTAAGAAAACAATATAATGCAATCAAATTCTCAATTGCTAATACTGCTACCATAGACGACATGCAAAATGAGTTAGCTATCGCCAAAGAAAAATTAGCTAATCTAAAAACTCTAGCAACACAATGTAATGGAGAGAGGACAATAAGGGGTTGGAGTGTGCCGGGTGGACCGACCAGTATAATTGGTGGTGTCACAGAAAAAGAAATCTACTGCGATGCACCTATTAAGGGGGGATATAATCATGAAATGTTTACACACAATAATGATTCGAATCGTGGAACTTTTGGCACAATTATTGGAGGAATAGCTGGTTTTGGAATTGGAGCTATAATTGGAAATCAAATAGGTGGATCAATATCATCTGGATCAGATAGTGCAATCACCCATCTAGAAATACCATATGTAAATGCACAAAAGGTATATACCTGGCGTAGTTTGCTCGGATTGAAAGGTCATAAAGTTGATATACAACTAAGTTGTAATATCATTTGGAAAGCCAATATTCTAGACTATAAAGGCAATTTGCCAGGAACAACTCAAATACCGGAGCCCTATGTAGAACTACCAGATGATATAGGAAATAATTCAGGCATCTGTGTCGTGAATGGAAGCTCCCAACCATTGGGAGAAAATGATTGTAACGCAAATGGTGGAACATGGACTACGGAACAAACAGGTACTTGTACTATTAGTGCAGGTAGCGAATCAGGTGTGACACAAGGAGACTGTAACGCAAATGGTGGAACATGGACTCCTTGAAATTAAAAAAAGAAAATGAAAAAATACGCGCCATACATTTTAATACTCATCATCTTTGTCGGACTTTTTAGCCCGGGAGCTGAAGTACGAGCGCAGGCTATTGATCCAATAGGCAAGTGTCTTTATGGTGATGATGTTAATGGTTACAACTCAGTAAATGTAACAAAATCAGCTTGCGAAGAAGCTCCTTACTTTGGGACTTGGGATCCTACTCCTACTTCTAGCCCCACCGACACACAGGGAACTGGAGAAAATCCGCTTAATCCAGGCTGTGCAGTTATAACAGGTGATTTTGATGACTGTCTGGTAAAAATTACTTATTATCTTTTTTATGCCTTGCCTGCATTTTTAATGGCTTTAATGGCACAGTTTTTCAATGTAGTTATATCTCTAACATTAGGCAGTGTACTATATACTAACAATTCTTTCATCCCTGAAGCTTGGGCAGTCGTCCGAGATTTTTCTAATATTTTCTTTATATTGATTTTAATCTATGTTGCGATACAGACGATCTTGGGGCTGGGTGGACATGAAGTTAAAAAAACAATAGCTCATATTGTAGTAATGGCATTGCTTATAAATTTCTCTATGTTTTTTACAAAAGTAATTATTGATTCTTCAAATATTTTAGCTCTGGTTTTCTATAATAAAATAAATGTGGAAACAAAAGTAAAAACAGGTAGCAATACTCAGGATAGAACCTACATGGCAATTACGGACTCAACCAAAACCGGCAATGTGGAAAAAGACATCGCTGGTGGAATAGTATCCAGCTTTGATCCCACTAAGATGTTAACTCCAGAATTTTTTGATAAAGCTAAATCACAAACTCAAGGAGTAATGAACGCTAGCGTCGGTGGCGCAGCTGCCTTTATCGGAGGTGGGGCACTGGTTGGAAGTTTCATTCCCATAGTTGGTACAGCAGTAGGAGCGGGTATAGGGGCTATAGGCTATGGAGTTAAATCGATTTTGGGTTCTTTTGTGGCTACAAAAGAGGTGCCAACTCCTCTATTGTTGGGAATAATTTTGGTAAGTGGAACAGTTATGATTTATGCTGCATATGCTTTTTTTATTGTAGGACTAAGCTTTATAAGTCGACTAATTGAACTTTGGATTTTAATTATCTTTTCTCCTTTTGCTTTTATGTCTTTTTCTATACCGGGATTGGCTGGAATCGAATCCATAGGATGGAACGAGTGGATCAAACGCCTATTGCGAGTATCTTTCATGGCGCCAATTTTTATGTTCTTTTTGTATCTAATATTTAAATTAATCAATGCGGATATCTTCGCCAATCTTTCGGTAAGAACTTATCAAGAACAAGGTACGCTTGAAGCTATACTACTCTTGGTCTTGCCAGCCATGATGGTCTTGATCATTCTGCATAAAGCTACCGAAAAAGCCAAAAAAACTTCGGGTGAATTGGGATCAATGATTATCAAGGGCGCATCGGTGGGACTTGGAATCGCGGGTGGACTCGCATTGGGTGGAGGGGCAAGGGTCTTGCAAGCAAGCGTGGGAAAATACGGTGAAAAGTTTGCTCAATCTGAAACAGCAAAAAAATGGATAAAGGAAAAGAAATTCGGAGCTGACACTTTACAGAAAACAGCTAGTTACTTTGGAGGTGCAAGCTTTGATGCAAGAAAGGGAATAATAGGTGGCGCCTTGAGGGCTACTGAAGGAGTATCGGGAATAAATCTAGGAATGAAGTCTAAAATATTCGACAGCATAGGAATCAAGGACGGTGGGTATAGAGAAGATAGAAAAAGAATGGTAGAAAAAAGACAAAAGAGAAGCGATGAGTTAAAGGTGAGTGAAGATGAACCACTAAAACAAAACTTAAATAGGGCGGAAGAAGATTTGCAGGAAATGTTAAACAAAGTTATAAAGGATTTTGAAAGGATAGATAGAGAATTAGTCGGGGCAAGACAAGACAGAACTGACGCTAGGCGTGGCTCACTTGAAGAATTAGCGGCAATAGCTAAAATTAAGGCATTAAATGACGAGAAGGCAAATCTAAGAACTGGGGTAACTGGTCCAAAAGTAATAAGTGGACCAAATATTGGAAGAACTATAAAACAAATGCAAAATGAAGTAATCCCAGATAAAAAAACTGACATAGAAACAGAGAACAGGGAAAGAAAGTGGGCTTACGCTGAAAGCCTTACAGACGAAGGGGGAAGAGTAAAAAAGATTTTCCGAGGAAGATGGTTCGGGATGCAACAAGCTGGAGACAATAGACCTTCTCGTAAAGAAGCTGCGTACAAGATAAGAATGGACGCAAAAATAGAAACAAAAACATAAATCCAGCAGTAGGACAAAGCTTATTATGAGGTAAAAAAAATAAAATGACAGAAAAATTAAAAGAAATAATCAAAGAAGAGGTAATGAAATTGCCAAAAGAAATGCAAGAAGCCATGAATGCTCTTGACTGGGCAAGTATAACGGAAGAAATTGGTAAAAAATATTTATTAAATGAAGGTGAGATAAATGACTTACAAGCTGAAACTTTAACTGTTCTGATTGGTCTTACTGATCCAGATTTATACGCAATAGATATTGAAAATGAAATCGGTACAACCAAAGAAGATGCAAAAAAAATAGTTGATGAAGTATCAGAAAAAGTATTTACCCCAATAAGCAATCTTTGGGAAGAAAATATTAAGAAGAATCTAAAAAGCAAAAATTCAGATGCAGGACAAAATCTAGACTTTGTTCTCTCCGGCGGAGATTATTCTGCCTTTATGGAAAAAAGGGAAACACCTACCACTCCTCCCACTCTTGCGGACATAGAAGCCAATAGGCAAAAAATAAATATGCCAGAAAATAATTCAAAAACAATATGAGCAGTACAGTAGATTTATTACAAATAAAAATAGAGAAGGCAAAAAGGGAGCTTCCTTTGGAAACTGTTAATGCTATTAACTCCATTGATTGGCGAACAGTTATCCTGCAAATGAGAGAAAAGAAAGGATATACTTTTGAACAATTGGGGGACCTAGAACTTGAAACAGAATTATTGCTCTGTGGACTCTTGGCTCCAAAGAATTACCCAGGGGAATTGGAGAAAAGAATGCATATCTCTAGGGCGGTTGCGAATGAATTGGTAAATGAAATGAATGATTTAGTTTTTATAAAAATAAGAGAAGAATTAATTAAGAACACTGAAAGGAAAAGAATATTCTCAAAAAGTGAAAAAGTTCCAGCAAATTTCACTCCTGAAGAACACAAAAAGGAGCTAATGGAAATACATCCGTCACAGTTTTCAGCTACTCTAGAGGAAAAAAATAAAGAAAATAATATGGATAGGCAAATATTAAAATCGGCTGGTATTGAAATCATAGAGGAATCCACCCGTCATGATCTAGAGAACGTGTCAGAAATATTACCAACACCAGACCTGCCCGCAGTGCTTCCAGCACAGCTGATGCAGGCGGAAAAATTAGAACTAAAAACCACCCGCCCCCCTGTGTCAGAATCAAGGGTGGAAATAGTGAATTCACTATTGGCGCAAAAATTATCTACATCCTTTAAAATTCCTATAGTAAAAACAGACCACTCCTTGAATAATCTGTCATCAAGCAATACGCCGAGTCCCGTGTATAAAATTGACCCTTACCGCGAAACACCGGAGTAGGAGTGGTCAAGTTATAAAGTGTAAAGTTATAAAGTCTATAAAGTGGAATCCAATAGAAATACAAATTAAAAATTTTATCAAAATTCTTTATAACTTTATGAACTTTAAAAACTTTTAACTACCCAGTATGCGAATAGAAAAATTTGAAGATATAATATCTTGGCAAAAAGGAAAAGAACTAACACTCGTTATCTATACAGTATTGAAAAATTGCAAAGACTTTAGCTTTAAAAACCAGATAGAACGAGCTTCCGTTTCGATCATGAACAACATTGCGGAAGGTTTTGAAAGGAGAACCAACAAAGAGTTAAAAAACTTTCTTTTTATAGCAAAGGGATCTGCCGGAGAGGTCAGATCCATGCTAAACTTAGGTTTAGAGTTAAAATACATTACAGAAAGAGATTTTGAGAAAATGTACAATTTAACTGTAGAAATTTCTAGATTATTATCAGGTTTAATTAAAACTTTAGATTGATTGTATTAACTTTATAACTTTATAAACTTTATGAACTTTTAACTTATAGCCATGCAATTCAAAGTTCCACAATTTTTAGACATAGAGGATAAAATTTTTGGCCCATTTACCTTTAAGGAGTTTGTTTATTTGGCGGGTGGAGCGGGTTTATGCTTTGTGTCTTATAAAATCCTTGGGTTTTTCTGGGGTCTACTACCCATCTTAGCCATAGCAGGATTTTCGCTTGCACTTACTTTTTATCGACCCAATAATAAACCTTTCATAAATATGATTGAAGCTGGATTTAATTTTTTCATACAAGACAAACTTTATATTTGGAAAAGACGTAAAATGCCAGAACAGCGATCTGCCAAAGAGGCAGAAATGTCGGAGGTAAAATCAAGGGAAGCCTTGGAAAATACGGTAAGGCTTGGAGGAAATAAATTGCGTGATCTAGCTTGGAGCTTGGATGTTTTAGATTTAAATAAACATGAAGGAAATTAAAAATTTATGGCATTAAATGCAAAAGCAACTCAAGAGTTTGTACCAATCAAGGAAATCCGTGATGGCATAATCGTGCTAAAAGATGGGGGACTTAGGGCAATAGTATTGGCAAATTCCATCAACTTGTCTTTAAAATCATCCGATGAACAAAGGGCAACAATTTTCCAATTCCAGAGTTTTCTTAATACCCTGGATTTTCCTGTCCAGATATCGGTACAATCAAGAAAATTAGACATACGACCTTATCTTTTGCTTTTAGAAGACAGAATAAAGGTACAAAATGAACCCCTGCTTAAATTACAAACAAAAGAATATATGGAATTCATTAGAAATTTTACTGAGACAGTAAGTATTATGACAAAGAATTTTTTTGTTGTAATTCCATATACGCATACTATATTAAAATCCGATTCAGCAATATTCACAAAAATATCTGGGATATTCAACAAAAAAAATAGAGAGGAAGTAAAGATGGCAAAACAAGAAGACTTTGAGGAAAAAAGGTCTCAACTAGAACAGCGAGTGGATGTCATACAGCAAGGGTTGGGCCGTTGTGGTATAAAGTCAGTGGAGTTGGGTACTGAAGAAATCGTGGAAGTATTTTATAAAGTTTTCAATCCTGGAGAAGTGGAAGGGAAAATTAGATTAGAATAAATATTATGTCAATTTTTGATACATTATTGGGAAGAAATAAGAGACTCAAGAGTAGCGAAGTAAATACTTCCATGTTGGCAATATTGCCAGAACAAATCTATGAATCCGCCAGCCTAGAGCTACAGGATGTCATCGCTCCTTCGGCTTTGAAAATAGAGTCCAAGTCTATAAGCTTGGGTGACAAGATTGCTCGTACATTTTTTATAATATCTTATCCTAGATTTCTCTCCGACAATTGGTTTTCACCAATAATTAATTTAGATAAAATTTTTGACATTTCAATTTTTATTCATCCGATAGATACGTCACTCATATTGAGACAATTTCAAAAAAAAGTCGCCGAAGTACAGAGCCAGATCTCGGTTCGAGAGAGTAAAGGTATGGTACGCGACCCGATGCTTGACACAGCGAATCTCGACCTAGAAGGACTGCGTGATAATTTAATCCAAGCGCAAGAAAAGATGTTTGATGTGGGTATTTACATCACAATTTATGGTAACAACGACCTGGAACTTTTTAAACTTGAAAATGAAATAAAATCAATGCTGGAGTCAAAGCTGATATACATCAAACCAGCGCTTTTTCAGCAAGAAGACGGTTTTAAAAGTGTTATTCCAACCAATACTGACCTGTTAAATATTCATCAAAAATTGAATTCTGAACCATTGTCAAGCATTTTCCCTTTTATTTCTTTTGACTTAACTTCTGATAAAGGCATTCTCTACGGCATCAACAGGCATAATTCAAGTTTGGTTATCTTTGACAGATTTTCTCTTGAAAATTACAATTCCGTAACATTCGCCAAGGCAGGTTCAGGGAAATCATATGCCGCGAAATTAGAAATTTTAAGATCTTTAATGTTTGATATTGACGTCATCGTGATAGACCCGGAAAGGGAATATGAATTTTTGTCTGAAGCTGTGGGTGGAAAATATTTTAATATATCTCTCTCTTCAGACCACCACATGAATCCTTTTGACTTGCCAATACCACGCGAAGATGAAACAGCAGAAGATGTTTTGCGATCAAATATTATTAATTTAGTCGGACTTTTCCGATTGATGCTGGGAGGACTCACGCCCGAAGAAGATTCAATGGTGGACCGAGCCATTTCAGAAACTTATGCCATAAAAGACATCACTCCCGAATCTGATTTCTCCAACATTGAACCTCCGCTTCTTTCAGATTTTGAAATGGTACTTTCTGGAATGGATAATAGCGATTCTGTTGTACAAAGACTGGCAAAATATACTAAGGGGTCTTGGGCGACATTTTTAAACAGACCAAGCAATGTGGATATAGATAAAAAGTTTATTGTTTTTTCTATTCGCGACATGGAAGACGAATTGAAACCAGTTGCAATGTATATAATAATGCATTACATCTGGAACGTTATAAGAAAAAATCTAAAAAAGAGATTGCTGGTTGTAGACGAAGCATGGTGGATGATGAAATCCGAAGACACAGCGTCTTTCCTTTATTCTATGGCCAAAAGAGGCAGAAAGTATTATTTAGGTCTTTCTACTATTACTCAAGACGCGGCAGACTTTCTGAATTCTCCATATGGTGTACCAATCATTACCAATTCTTCAATTCAGCTTCTCTTAAAACAATCGCCCACTACTATTGATATTCTACAGAAAACTTTCAATCTTACTGACGAAGAGAAGTATCTTCTCTTGGAGTCTAGTGTGGGAGAAGGCATATTTTTCGCAGGCTTAAAGCACGTTGCTATAAAGATTATCTCTTCTTATACGGAAGACCAGATCATTACCTCTGATCCTTCGCAAATACTATTAAACAGAAAGGCTAAAGAGGAACACGAAGAAGCAGAAATGAATCCGAAAACATAAATATGGTATAATTAAATTATGAGGCTTCGATTTTTATCATTATACTTAATAATAACACTTGTATTCTTTGGGATAATTTTTGCATCAAAAGCAAACGCCGCTTCATCTTCTAGTATATTGGTTGATATGGTGCCTCCCAATCCAGCTCCATTTGAAGATGTAAGCATTAGTCTAAACAGCTACGCAAATAATTTAGATAATGTTTTCATAAAGTGGTCCGTCAGTAATAAGAGTGTTTTATCTGGAATTGGTAGAAAATCATTTTCTTTAAAAGCTGGAGCAGCCGGCTCTCTAACCTTGGTTGGAGTCGTCATATCTCTGCCCGACGGTAATGTAGAAACTAGAATAACAATAAAACCAGCGGTAATGGTGTTGCTCTGGCAAGCGAATGATTCCTACGTTCCACCATTTTACAAGGGCAAGGCAATGCCCTCACCAGACAGTGAAATAAAAGTAGTAGCTATGCCAGAAAACAAAACAAGCTCTCCCCAAAATATGACTTATGCTTGGAAAAAAGATTACACCAACGATCAAGGGGCTTCAGGTTACGGTAAAAATTTCTATCTTTATACAAATGATTATTTAGAAGATGCGAATAACATATCAGTGGTAGCTGAAACCATAGACCAGGGATATCAAAGTGAAGCAAATATAGACATAGGAGCAACACAACCAAAAATTTTATTCTATAAAAACGACATAAACATCGGAACAATGTGGGAAAGAACATTTTCTAATACACACAAAATACAAGGCAGTGAAATAGTAGAAGCGGTACCTTATTTTATTTCACCAAAAGAAATACAAAACCCGAGATTGATATGGAGTTGGTTTATTAATGATAATATAATAAATGTGCCAAGTTTTAAAAAGAATTTTATGCCCATCCGAGCAGAGAGTGGAACTTCTGGAATATCTCGATTAAAATTAGAAATTACAAATAAAGATAGAATGTTTCAGACAGCCAATAAAGAGATAAATATAGAATTCTGAGTAGTTGTAAAGTTGATAAAGAAAAAAATTACAATAGATGCGAAAATACATACCATACATTTTAATACTCATCATACTAGTAGGAATGTTTAGTCCGTTGACATTAGTACACGCGGTTACATGCGATGACAATGGTTTACCAGCTGGATGCACTATACCAACAAATACAACTTGTGCCCCCGATGACAATGGTGTAGCTCCACCAGGATGCTATCAACTTTTAGCTCCGCTCCCTGGGATGACAGACTTTGATCCTGGTACAAAAGTTGGAGATAATGGTGCTTTGGGTAGATATCTAAACCTAATAATAAAACTAGTCATCGGCATCTCGGCAGCTTTGGCTGTGGTGATGATTGTAATAGGCGGGATAGAATACATGACAAGTGAATTGATATCAGGCAAAGAATCAGGCAAGGAAAGAATGACCCAAGCGGTTCTAGGACTTCTTATAGCCCTTGGCGCTTACGCGCTTCTTTTTACAATAAATCCCGACTTGCTTAGTACTAGATTGAACATATCGGATGCAACCGTTAAGGTAGACTTAGAGGAAGAGATAAAAGGTCTCTTAGGACAAGGAAAATGTGAACCTGTTACTAATGCTTCTAACCCATGCAGCCCGACCAATCTGATAGCTGCTGGATTCGTTGAGCCGAGAGCAACTCAGGCTTCTTCTATATGTAATGGAGAAAGTGGGGGGGAAACGAACAGTGCAAGTAAGACAGATGTATGCAGTGACGGAAGGACTTCTTTTTCTCTAGGTCTATTCCAAATAAATGTACTTGCGAATGGAAATGCCATACCCGCATGTAGTAATATATTTCAGACTAATGGCAGTGGACCACAGGGAAATTGTTTAGACAGACCAGCAGACGGTATCTGTAGAAAGTGGGATTGTAGTGTAAAAGATACAACAAAATATCAATCATGTGTTAATTTTATTACAAATACAGCAAATAACATCTCATTTGCTAAAAATTTACAGGCCAGTCGCGGATGGGGACAGTGGGGATTTAATAGATCTTGTAGATTTCCATAGTTATTTATGTCAAAAAGAAATTTTATACTTTTAATAATAATCTTGATTCTAGTGGTGATTGCATTCGTGGTATTTTTATATTCTCGTCCGGGGACAAATACACCAACGGATAACGGTGATCAGGGCACGAATTTTATTTCAAGATTTAATCCATTCACTAAAAATACGCCACCACCAACCGCAACACCTCCAACAAATATAGGGGAAGATGACACTAATACTATCAAAGAAATACCTAAATTGGTAAAAGTTTCAAGCATGCCCATAGCCGGATTCATTGTGTTTGTAAAAGAAAGATTAAAAGACATACCAGTAGCACCCCCAACACCTGAAACTGAGCAAGGACTACCCCCGCTCAAAACAGCCAAGCCCACTCCGCCACTAACTGAATTTGTGGGAGCTTTAAGGTATGTAGAAAGAGCTACTGGGAATATTTATCAGACTTTCGTAGATAAAATAATTGAGCGAAAATTTTCTACAACTATAATACCAAAAATATACGAGGCATACTTTGGCAATCGTGGAGAATCTGTAGTTATGAGATACCTAAAAGAAAATGACAAAACCATAGAAACTTTTGTTGGCACTTTACCTAAAGAATATTTAGGCGCAGATACAACCGCAAATAATGAAATTAAAGGATACTTTCTCCCCGACAATGTTAAAGATGTAAGTGTATCACCTAATGGTTTAAAAGTTTTCTATTTGTTTGAAACTGTAGATAAAATAGTGGGCACGACATTGAACTTATCAGATGGTAAAAAAGTTCAAGTATTTGATTCTCCTTTTACAGAATGGCTGTCAGGGTGGGCTAGTGATAAAACGATTACTCTCACGACCAAACCATCTGCAAATATTCCTGGATATGTATACACACTAAGTTTGGATAAAAAAAATCTACTAAAAACTTTAGGTGATATAAATGGATTAACCACGCTCGCAAGTCCAGATGGAAAACTAATTCTTTATAGTGATAGAAGCTTGTCATCGTACATCTATCATACAGATAGTAGAAACGTAGACTCATTGGGGATAAAAACTCTACCGGAAAAATGTGTCTGGGGTAAAGGAAATGATGTTGTCTACTGCGCGGTGCCAAAGTTTGCTGACCTAGGACAATATCCGGATTCTTGGTACCAAGGAGAAGTATCTTTCAATGATCAACTTTGGAAAGTAGATATTAAAACTGGCAACACGACGATGATTTCAGATCCGGTTACGGTTGTGGACGGAGAAGAAATTGATGGAATCAAGCTTGCCCTAGACCAAGGTGAGAACTATTTATTTTTTGTGAACAAAAAAGACTCTTTTCTGTGGAAGTTGGAATTAAAATAAAATTTTAATTCCAACTTCCTAGGTGGTTCCAATATATTTTATAACTACCCGGCGAGAAGGCCCGAAACCGACTGATTCAGTTTTTAAATCAGTTGCGTCTGATAAAAATTCATGCACAATTCTGCGCTCAAAAGACGACATCGGATCAACTTCTATATTCGATTTAAAATATCTTGCGCGTTCGGACATCATGTGAGCCACTACACGAACATTTTCTACACGCTTTTTTTGAAAATCATTAATATCAACCAAAATTCCATTTCGTTCTCCGAGGACGGTCATAGGGGAAGTTCTACTTTCAACTATTCTACGAATAAGATGATTTAAGGCATAGAGAGCTTCACCGTCATGCGAAACAAAAAAGTGCGGTTCGTTAACTTCAACCGAAAACCAAGTATTAATACCATTATCTTCTGTAACAGTAATTTGATTTGTTTTTACCGTGGTTTTTTCAATTAATTCTTTTATTAAATTTTGTATTTCTTGTTTGTCCATAAAATTATGCAACGTACAACTTAGACCTTATTTTTACTTGGAGGCAAAATCTCTAAGTTCTTCTTTTTGTTCACATAAATTTGCTGACCTACTGCAAAGATGTTGCTAGTAATCCAATACAACGCAATTGCCCCGGAAATAGTATAAGCGATAAAAGCAACAATAAATGGGAAAACATATTTCATCTGCATATGCATACTTTTACCAAAACTTTCCCCAAAAGAGGGAGTAGCGGAAGTGGTAGAAGTAGTACCAGGGGATTGGGGCATAAAATATGCTTGAAGATATTGAGATACACCGGCCAAAATTGCTAATATTATACTTTTCTTACTAATGTCAAGAATCCCCAAGAAAATCATGTTGATTTTTGTTGGAATGTGAATAAAAGAATAGAGCAACCCACTCTCAAAATTTATACCTTTAAAAAAAACATAATATAAGGCAAAAATAATGGGAATCTGTATAAGAACCAAGAGACAGCCAGAAAAAGGATTCGTTTTGTGTTTTTTATAAAGCTCAAAAGTAAGTCTGGCTTGTTCTTCCTTACTTGTACCACCCTTTTTTATCTTCTCAAGTTCCGGAGCAAGCATACTCATAACTGCCTGGCTCTTAATGGATTTATGAGAAAGGGGAAAGAGTGCCACTTTAACAAGTATGGTCAAAATAATAACTGCCACACCCACATCTCCACCAGGTATAACTGAGACTAAAAAAGCCAAGGCGTTCAGTAATGGCTTATATAAAACAACATCCCAAATATTTGAAAGCATTCTTCCATTCTATATGAAAACAGAGAAAAATCAAACGACGGGATTAATTCCGCCAGAGATAGAGATTTGCTTACGTACCCTCGCAATCTCTAAACGGGATCAATGTGATTCTTCTGCCACGGATGACAGCGTAAGATACGAAAAAACCCTAAGTAAATTCCATAAAATACACCGTATTTTTCTATAGCTTGTTTTGTGTACTCCGAACAAGATGGATAAAATACACATTTATTGTCAGGAGACAAAAATTTCTGATAAAAATTAATTAATTTTAATGAGTATGTTTTTAATTTCATTTTCAATTATTAAAATATCGTCTTGGTATTTTTTAAAAATAAAGACCCCCATGAACCCAGGAGGGAACTTGAAGAGATGTTTTTCTAAAACAGAATACCCGCGTCGTCTTAATAAATTTCTTTTAACCGCAAGTCTAGCTACACTCTTCGGCGCGATAAAGGAAATTTGTGGCGTAGTAGAATCACTATTTAATTTAAATCTAAAAGTAAAAAAAGAAGAATTAACAGATCTTCCATACTTAAATATCTTTTCTACCTCCTTTTTGTTAGTTCTATTCTTTTTTGGAAGCATGTTAAACGGACAATTTTTTTCTGCCCTTTTGACGCCTTCTTGAGAGAACTCTTTGGCCAGTTGTTGTTCTGGATCTAACTAAAAATCCATGCGTTCTGGCTCTTTTTCTCTTTTTTGGTTGATATGTTTGCGACATAATGTATAGCATATAACATTATCCACAGTTTATCAACATGGTTAGTAAGTTTTTGCAGGTTTTATTTATTAAGTAAGTAGTATACTATGAAACAATGAATACGAAACAGCTTTGGAAAAATTGTCTAATGGAGATGGAGGCAGGTATGTCAAAAGCAAATTTCAGCACTTGGTTTAAAAATACATCTATTCTAAAAGAAGACACTGGTATTATTTACATAGGTGTCCCAAATGAATTCGTCCGTGATTGGCTTATAAACAAATATCATAAATTGATTACGAAAACCATCGCCAATGCTTATGAAAACATGCGCGCAGTAGAATATACTATCACTAAAACGGAAAACAACAGGCAGGAAATCTCTTCAATAGACAAAACGTATATAAATAAAGAACTACCCCTAAAAGACCTCTACACCAACCCAGAAGATAACTTAAATCCACGTTATCATTTTGATTCTTTCATTGTGGGATCTTTTAATGAGCTTGCATACGCTGCAGCTCAGGCGATAATAGATAATCCCGGCACTAAATATAATCCATTTTTTATTTATGGGGGTACTGGTTTGGGTAAAACTCATTTAATTCAAGCTGTGGGTAATAAAATAAAGGAAAAATATCCAAATAAAAAAGTACATTACATGACTCTGGAGAAATTCGCCACTGATTTTATCAGCTCTCTGCAGAGCAATAAAGCAAATTCTTTTAAAGAAAAATACCGCAAATATGATCTGTTAATCATAGATGACATCCAATTCATCGGTAAAATGGAAAAGATACAAGAAGAACTTTTTCATACATTTAATACTTTTCACGAAAACAACAAGCAAATTATTTTTTCTTCCGATAAGCACCCTAACTACATACCCGAGCTAGCAGACCGTTTGAAGTCTCGTTTTGCCGCTGGAATGATAGTGGATATATCGGCGCCTGAATACGAACCTCGTTTGGCAATTTTAAAAGTAAAATTAAAAGAATTTGATATTGATCTAGGCCAGGAAATATTAGAATACGTAGCTCTGGCCGTCGACGGCAATATCAGAGAACTTGAAGGAAGCTTAAATATTATAGTTTGTCAATATCGCTTGAAAAATAGGCCCCTGACGCTGGTAGAAGTAAAGAATCTTCTAAAAAACAACATGCGACCAAAGAAAAATATGGCAATAAAAGATGTTGTAAAAATAGTAAGTGAACATTATAAATTAGAAGAGATGTCAATTTATGAAAAAACTAGAAAAAAAGAAATAGTCAAAGCAAGGCAAGTAGTAATGTATTTACTGCGAGAAGACTTTAATGTATCATACCCATTGATTGGACAAAAATTAGGTGGTAAGGATCATACGACAGTGATACATTCCTGTTTGAAAATTAAAGCGGACTTAAAAAGTGATCCGCAATTATTACAAGAATTAGAGCAAATAAGAATAATGTTTAAATGAACTTGATAAATAGTTGAAAACCCAACAATAATCAGTAGAAAATTCGTGAGAAAAATAAAAAAACAAAATAAATAAAAAACATATCAATGAAATAGAATTACTTATTAGACAGAAACTAAATTAAAAATACAAAAATTAACCATATTGAATGACATAAAATCCATTTATCCACTTATAAACACATCTAATAGTATTAATAAATTAAATATATAAAATATAAACACATGAAACTAGAATGCAATATTGAAGAAATTAGAAATAAAATTTCCCAAACAGAAAGAATTACTGGTAAAAATTTAACTTTACCAGTTTTAAACTCGATTTTACTTATTGCTTCTGGAAAATCTTTAAAACTTAGATCTACAAATCTGAGTTTGGGAATCGAAGTTGAAATTCCTGCAAAAATAGAAAAGGAAGGGATGCTTGCTGTTTCTGGATCAGTCCTAGGTGGTATTTTTTCTAATATTTTTCAAAATGAAAACGTTCGACTTGAAAGTGTTGACGGAAATTTATTGGTTGAAACAAAAAAAAGTAAAATAAGATTGAAAGGCCAGCCACACGAAGATTTCCCTACAATACCAAAAGTTGTTGGTGTGAGTTTTGATATAGAATCAAAAAAACTAATAGATGGTATAAAGTCAGTTTACTACAGCTCATCTCCATCTGACATAAAACCAGAAATTTCAAGTGTCTTTATGTATACCAATGAAGACAATTTGGTTTTTGTTTCCACCGATTCTTTTAGATTAGCTGAGAAAAAAATAAAAATAAAAGGGCTAGAAGAAATTCCTGGAATTCTTATCCCATTTAAAAATATTTCTGAAATTTTGAGAATTTTTGGAGAATTTAATGGCACTATAAAAGTATGTTTCAATAAAAATCAAATTTCCTTCTCATCGGACAATATTTATTTAACTTCACGGGTGATTGATGGGATTTTCCCTGACTATCGTCAAATAATACCAAAAAATTCTGTTACCAATGCCATAATTCTAAAGCAGGATTTATTAAACGCACTGAAACTCTCTAATATCTTTTCAGATAAATTTAATCAAGTGAATTTAGTAATAAAACCCAAAGAGAAAATTTTTGAGCTTTCGTCCGCCAACAATGACATTGGAGAAAACAAAACGTTTCTAGATGCCGCTATGACAGGAGAAAATATTGAACTCGGTTTTAATTATAAATATTTTCTAGATTGTTTTCAGTCGATTACGACTGACAGCATGTCCATAAAGCTCGCCGGAGTCGGGAGTCCTATCGTTGTCTTGCCGGTGGGTGATATCTCATTTATTTATCTTATAATGCCAATGAATAGATAATTAAAATTTAGAATTTCTTTTTCTCACCGGAGATAATCTCTAAATCGCTATTTAACTTGGAATATTAAAGTGGTTTCGTTGTTATTATAAACACTATCATAAGCAATTATTTTCAATTCGTTTTCCGTTTGCAAATTTTCTAATTCGGCGGGAACAAAAGAAAAAGACGAGCCGGAGCTGTATGTTTCTAGATATTTATCATTTATAAAGACATCTACTTTAACGAGAGGGTAAGGACCGGAGCTTGAAATTTTTAGATTTATTTTTTGACTGGGAGAATAAATTGTATTTATATTTGGTTCAATGATTGAAATAATCGGTTTTGATGAATCAGTGTGTACATCATCTATCAAGCTCGGCTTATCAGCCCAGGTTGTTATCGTGTATTTATTTCTATTTTGTTCCCACCAATTCTGCACTGGAATTTCAAAGTGATTAAATTGAGGGTCGTCTCCAGGATTGGGTGGTGCCACGCCCAAGATGTCTTTTTTATTTATCCAATAAAGAATTGAATGCACATTTGTCACAACTTTTTCTTGCAAGGTCTCCCTGGGTGTTAAATTTCCAGCTAATTTTCTAGAAATTTTATCTATAAAAAAGTTTTCATTGCCTTGCCAAAATCCACGCAATGCCGGTTTCACTGTATATGGATCAATTTCTAAATCTGGTTTTTCAAACTTTTCATCCGGTAAAGTTTTTAATGCCTCGTTTATGAATTTATTCCAAATCGGTCCAGCCATAGCTGCCCCTCCTTTTTTCATTGGTTTATTGTCATTATTGCCCGCCCAAACACCCACAACAATAGACGGGGTATAACCGATAGTCCAGGCATCTTTATTGTTATTTGTTGTTCCAGTTTTTGCGGCTACATCTTTATTCGGTATAAAAAGCATGGAGTGCGCGCCAAAGGTTGGGATGCGAGCTTTTTCATCCGACAAAATACTCGAAATAGTTAATGCTGTATTTTTTGGCAAAATTTCTTGGGCAATCGGTCTATATTCTTCTAAAATTTTTCCGCTCGAATCTTCAATTTTTAAAATTCCAGTGTATGGATTTCTTATGCCATTATTGGCGAAAACTCCATAAGCCGACGTTATGTCTAGAAGCATTACTTCTCCACCTCCGATTACGAGGGTAAGCCCATACCTTCCGATATCACTCAAAGTGCTAATACCCATATCTTCTGATGTTTTGAGCGAGTCAGACAGTCCTGCTAAATAAAAAAGTTTTACAGCTATAATGTTTATCGATTGCCCCAAGGCATCTCGCAACGACATTGGCCCACGGAACTTTCCATCATAATTATCAGGCATATAGCAATCTTTTTGATTATGACCCGCAAAAGCCCTACCTTGCGCATTGCAAGTTGTCTGAAACTCTGTAGGCAGGTCAAAGAGCACTGTGTCGGGGGTAAAGCCTTTATTGAAAGCCGTAGCGTAAATAAAGGGTTTGAAAGATGACCCTGGCTGTCTTAAGGCTGTGGCCACATTGTAATTCCCATCAATTGCCTTATCAAAATAATCTCGAGAACCTATCATTGTTAAAATCTGTCCCGTTTTTGGATCTATTGCTACCAGTCCCGCATTTTCCCCATTCCAATCTTTTTCATTTTGCAAGGCGCCTTCTTTTACTATTTTTTCTCCTTTTTCTTGGAGGTCATAGTTCAATGTTGTCGTGACTTTAAGCCCGCCTTTTTCTGCCATTTCACTTCCGTATTTCTTCTCTAAATAATCTTTAATAAAGAAAACAAAATGCGGCGCTTTTATTCCAGTAATCGCTTGTGGGACAAAGACAACAACCTCCTTCTTTACTTTGTCGTATTCTTCTTTTTTAATAAAATCAAGCTCCAACATCCTAGAAAGCACTAGATTTTTCCTAGCATCTAATTTTTCTTTATTTTTTCCATAAGGCGATAATATTGTTGGAGACTGAGGGATTGATGCTAAATACGCCGCTTCGGCCAATGTCAGGTCAGCCGCTTCTTTGTCGAAATAAGTTCTGCTAGCTTCTGATATTCCATAGACATTTCCACCATAAGGCGCTTCATTTAAATAATATTCTAGAATTTTTTCTTTAGGTATCGATCTGTCTATTTTAATAGCCAAGACCCATTCTTTTATTTTTCTGGTGTAAGATTTTTCTTGTGTCAGAAGAGTGTTCTTGACTAGTTGTTGAGTTATGGTTGAGCCACCTTGAGTACGACCGGTGCCAAAGACGTTTGATAATACAGCACGGAGAATAGCAATAATCCTTATTCCACTGTGGTTATAAAATTCCGAATCCTCGATTGCAACCGTTGCATTTTTTATATTCACTCCCATGTCGGAATAGGCGATGTCCGTTCTTTTTGTGTCTTGATGTATGTCATAAAGCAGGATTTTTCCTGTTTGGTCATATATTCTAGTGGAATTTACGATTTTTCTTTTTTCAAAAGACTGAAAATCTGGAATTTTCAAAGAAAAAAGCCAGATGATTATTATTCCAGTTATAAAAATAAAAATACTGGCGCCAAGCAGGATTATATTTTTCAAAAATTTCCTATTTCCGTCTTTTCTCTTCATAATTTCAATTATAGCAAAAAATATGTTATTATTCGACTATGAAAGTAGAAAAGAATATCGACAAAATTGATGAATTGTTGACTCGAGGAGTTTCTAAAATTTACCCTTCCAAGGAAAAATTAGAACAAGTCTTGCGTTCTGGTAAAAAGCTTCGACTTTATCAGGGTTTTGATCCGACGGGGACTAAGTTGCATCTTGGCCATATGGTTGGTCTTCGCAAACACAGACAGTGGCAAGATCTTGGTCACGAAGTGATTTTCCTTATTGGTGATGGTACAGGACAGGCAGGAGATCCGACAGGTAAAAAGAAAACACGAGAGAAATTTTTTACTCAAACAGAACTGCGTGCTAATTCTAAAGACTATCTCTCACAAGCTTCCAAGATAGTTCGTTTTGATGGACCAAATCCTATTAAAATTTTATACAACAGTGACTGGTTGAATAAGTTGACTACAATTGATATTTTAAATATTGCGCAAAATTTTTCCTTACAACAATTAATCGAAAGAGACATGTTTCAAGATCGTCTGAAAATGGGGGAGACAATAAATATGCGTGAATTTCTATACCCTTTTCTTCAGGGTTACGACTCTGTCGCATTGGATGTAGATTTAGAGTTAGGAGGTTCTGACCAAACATTCAACATGCTTGCTGGTCGCACGTTAATGCAGGCAATGAAAGGCAAAGAAAAATTTGTTATGACCACACCACTTTTGTCTGACTCCAAGGGCGCAAAGATTGGAAAAAGTGAGGGTAATGTAATTGGATTGACTGATCCTGCTTCTGAACTCTATGGCAAGATTATGTCTTTAGGAGATGACGCCATTATTCCAATGTTTACTCTTTTAACGGATGTATCTCTAAAAGAGATCGCTAAATTTGATACTCAAAACGATGCAATGACTTTAAAAAAACAGGTAGCATTGATTATAGTGACTCAACTTCATAATGAAACTTTGGCCAAAGAAGCACAGGAGAATTTTGTTCACACTTTTCAAAAAAAAGAAATCCCAGAAGCTATGGAAGAGATAAAATGTAAAAATGGCGAATTGTTGAGTGAAGTTTTGGTGCAAAACAAAATTCTATCTTCAAAAAGTGAATGGCGTCGACTGGTCTTAGAAAACGCCATTCATGATTTATCGGAAAATAAAAACATAAAAGATGTAAACTTAAAAGTTTCAGATAATTTGATATTAAAAATAGGCAAGAAAAAATTCCTTAAAGTTTTTATTCAATAATCTTTAAAGATTATTAAATAAAGTTATCCACATATTCTATTGCCAACCATTTTTTATTTTGTTACAAAATAGCTATTAATAGGTCGCTTAGTAAAATTTAATAAAAAATTTTATTTCGACAAGCGAGGAGCATATGAACAAACTTGTTCATAATGTCCGAGCTGATGTCGAAACAAAGATTCATATCTTTATATGAGTTACGATGAGAACGAGGAAGTAGAAAATAGTTTTAAAATAAGTGGTGGCGATGAAGATGAGCCACTAGATATGCCGGAAGAAATAACTGACTTTGGACTAGATGAAGAAGATCCCGATAAAGATAGCTAGAAAGATAGTTAAAATTAAAATCTTAAGTGCGCAAAAGCAGTCAGAGCTATGGCGATAGCGTCTAGTTCATCGTCAGATTTTTTTGTTTGATCTATATCAACTAATATTTTAACCATTTTATTTATTTGCTCTTTATTTGCTCGTCCGTAGCCTGTGATGGCTATTTTTATTTGTGGTGGTGAAGCCTCAAAAACCCTAAGCCCTGCCACTGCTGCCTCATAGATCACTACCCCTCGCGCCTCTGCGACACGCATGACAGTCTTTTGATTTGTGTTTAAAAACAGGGTTTCAATAGCCAGGACTTCCGGCTTGTATTTTTTTATTACTTTTTTTACTTCTTTACCTATCAGTTGTAGTCGTAGAGGAAACTCTAATTTGGCTGAAGTTTTAAAACATTCAGAGAAAATCACTTTTTCTTTTTTGTTATTTTTTTTATCTTTTTCTATTACAGCCACTCCGAGTCTCTCAAAACCTGGATCTATGCCTAAAATTTTAGTCATAGTGCAATTTTAGCATTTTTTTAAATCTGTGGATAACTCCCTTGTATACATACAAAAAAAGAATATAATTTAAATGGATGCTCGATGTTCTTGAGTGTCTACAGTCAGTGGGGAACTTGCCATGAGGCAAGCTCTCATAAGGAGAATTGAACGCGATGAAACACTTCCGCAAGCTTTCCCTGGTTGCTGATCCGTGCACTGTTGCCAGGATCTCCAGGATCTCCAGGATCTCCAGGATCTCCAGGATCTCCAGGATCTCCAGGATCTCGTAACGGCAAGAAGAGGGGGTTGAGCCTGACCTCAATCTGGAGGAGGCGCCAATTTCGCCTCCCATAATCTGATAGATAAATCTATCATATCGTTTCCCACTGTAGCTTTTAGTTACAGTGTTTTTCGTTTTATAGGAGTCTTTCTTGAACTTTTTTCATATCGAAGCCTAAATGTTCATACGCTTTTTTTGTAGCCACTCTTCCACGCGCAGTACGTTCTAGTAGGCCGAGCTGAATTAGATACGGTTCTATCACTTCTTCCAGTGTAGCCTCTTCCTCTGAAAGGGCCGCTGCCATGGTTTTAAGTCCCACTGGCCCGCCGTTAAACTTTTCAATTAATATTTCTAAGAATTTTCTATCTGAAGAATTTAAACCAATATCATCAACTGCCAGCATATTGAGCGCCTCTTTCACTATACTTTTGTCTAATTTCTCTTTTAAATCTTTTTGGTTACCTTCTTTTTGGCTTTTTTTATTTACTTGAGCATAATCACGGACTCTTTTTAAAAAATAGTTGGCTGTGCGGGGAGTGAATCTGCTTCTTTTAGCAACTTCTTCTAAGGCGTCTTTATCCAGAATAATTTCAAGGAGCTTGCTTGACCTTTCCACTATTTTTGCAATTTCTTCGTTTGAATAAAATTCAAGTCGAAAGACTCCGCCGGAAAACCTCGAGCGAAGAGGCGAGGAGACGAGTGCCACTCGAGTAGTCGCCGCAATCAGCGTAAAAGGTGGCAAATCTAGCTGGATGGTCCGAGCAGATGGACCTTTGCCGATTATAATGTCTAAAACACCGGATTCCATGGCCGGATAAAGTATTTCTTCAACCATTTTATTGAGTCTATGAATTTCGTCTATAAAAAGAATGTCACCTGGAGAAAGATTTGTCAGGACAGAAGCTAAGTCACCCACTTTTTCAATAGCGGGACCCGAAGTAATCTTCATTTGCTTACCTGTTTCTTTAGCAATAAGATGCGCCAGGGTAGTTTTACCTAGTCCTGGAGGTCCGTAAAAAAGAATGTGTTCAGGAATATGTCCGCGCTCTAGTGCGGCCTGTAGTAGTATTTTAATATTGTCTTTTATGTGTTTTTGGCCGATGTATTCATCCCAAGCTCTGGGGCGCAGGGTTTGGTCTAAAAAAGAATCATCCATTTTTTGACTATCTTTCTTGTTTGTTTTTTGGGTTGACATTATTTTCATAATATGCTATACTGTAGAGGTAGTATATTTATCAACACAGTATACACATACATATGAACATTATAGCATTTGTTGCTTTCCCTATGTAGTAAAATGTGTTTAGGTGTTTATTTAAAAAGGCATTAATCTCTAAGCAATCAGCCACCGGTTATACGAGTTTGCATAGGACGTTCTGGCGCTTTAATTAGTTTGCTGGGTCTATCCCATAATAATTTGTTACTCTTCTAGCCCAGCTAGAAAAGGATTGTTTAGAGATTAGTGCTTTTTTTCTTTCTATTCTTCATTTAGATCAACCACGCTTTGCACTTCTTCCATTGAAGTAATTCCGTTTAAAATTTTTACAATACCATCTTGGCGCATAGAGAGTATGCCTTGCATGCGCGCTACTTTTTTAATTTCACGCTCGCTCGGGTTCTCAGGAATTATTTTTTCTATCGTCTCGTCGGTTCTTATTGCCTCAAAGATTCCTATTCGGCCGCTATAGCCAGTTTTATTACATTCTTCGCAACCCACAGTTCCAAAAATCTTGAACGGTTTTTCCTCATTTACATTGTGTTTAGCGAGATCTTTACCCTCTTCCCTCATGTTATTTAATATTGATTTTATTGTTTTAATTTCTTGGTCAGTGGGGGCGTATTCTTTTTTACAGATATTGCAGAGTTTGCGTACCAAGCGCTGGGCCATGGAAAGGGATAAAGCTGATACGAGAATTTTTGGATTTACACCAAGATCAATTAAGCGAGGAATAACACCCGCGGCATTATTGGTGTGGAGTGTTGAGAACACCATCTGGCCAGTTAGGGCTGATTGCGTAACAATTCCCGCAGTTTTCTCGTCACGGATTTCTCCAACCATTATAACGTCCGGGTCTTGGCGCAAGGCAGAACGCAATCCTTCTGGGAAGGTGTATCCTTTTGCTAGATTTATTTGTGTTTGAGTTATGCCTGGCAAATGGTATTCTACCGGGTCTTCAATGGTTATTATATTTATTTCTGTTGAATAGATTTTTCGTAAAAATGCGTAAAGTGTTGTTGTCTTTCCTGATCCAGTTGGGCCAGTGACTAAAATCAAGCCATTGGGTTTTACAATTTCGTTCTTAACGATTTCCAGAAGATAAGGTTCTATTCCCAATTCTTCAAAGTTTACCTGGATGGATTTCGGATCAAGTATACGCATGACTATCGATTCGCCATAAGACCCCGGAATCAGTGAAGTACGAATATTTATCTCTTTGTCGCCTTCCATAATATTAAAACGTCCGTCTTGCGCTATTTGGGAAGTTAATTTCATACCTGAAAGTAATTTAATGCGAGAATTAAGCAATTTATAAACATCGAAATTGAAAAAACTTATATCTTGCAAAACGCCGTCAAGCCGCAGTCGTAGTCGTCCTCTTTCTTTTTCCGGTTCAATGTGTATGTCTGAAGCTTTTACGGCTATTGCTCCGGCTAGAATTACTTCTAACAAGCGGGAGATTTTATGAATTTTATTCCCCTCCAATGCCTCGATGACTAGTTTTTCAATATCTTGTATGTATTTTATATTTTTTGCTGTATCTCTTAAAACTTCTCCCGAAATATCTAAACCCCCGATTTTCGAACTTTCAGCCATGGAGATTTCCTTATATCTTTCCCAGACTTTATTCAGACTCGCTCCCGACATCATATAAAAAGTAGGCACCAAGTTTTTTCGTTCCATTCTATCTCTAAGTGTTTTTAAAAGATCATCAGTTGGCGTGCGTATACCGATGAAAATATTTTTTCCGAAAAGCTTGAAAGGCGCGACCTTCATTTCTATGGCATCTGCTTCAGATATTGATCTAAGAGCTTCGTTATCTATCTCTAGTACACGCAGATCAGCGTAAGGGAGACCGTATTTTGACTCTGCCAAATTTGCCACCAGCTCCTCCTCCTCTTGTTTGTGCAAGTCCTCTAGTTGCTTGTTTTGTTTTTCTTCGTCAAATATAGCCATTAGAGGGAATTATAGCGTAAGTGTTATAATTTACATAATGTCTAAAGACGCTAAAACCTTAGTATTATTAGATGCTCATGCCATAATACATCGTGCTTATCATGCTCTGCCAGAATTTTTATCTTCAAAGGGCGAACCTACGGGAGCATTGTACGGGCTCTCTTCTATGTTAATGAAGATAATTACCGATTTAAAGCCCGACCATATTGTGGCTTGTTACGACTTGCCGGGTAAGACATTTAGGCATGAAGCATACAGTGCTTATAAAATGGGTAGAGTAAAAGCTGACGATGCTCTCATAATGCAATTAAAAAATTCTCGCCAAATCTTTAAAGCTTTTAACATTCCTATGTATGATAGCTTGGGTTTTGAAGCAGATGATGTGTTGGGAACAATATGTGAAAAGTATAAAAAAGATAAAAATATAAATATAATTATCGCATCAGGTGACATGGATACCATGCAATTAGTGGATGATAAAAAAGTACAAGTTTATACCCTAAAGAAGGGTATCAATGAGATCATTTTATATGATGAAGATAAAGTTATAGAGCGATTTGGATTCAAGCCAAAATTTTTACCAGATTACAAGGGACTTCGAGGTGATCCCTCAGATAACATTATCGGCATTAAAGGTATCGGGGACAAAACGGCTACCACTCTCATCACTACTTTTGGAACGATTGAGGAAATCTATAAAAAAATTAAAAAAGATGAAAAGATTTTTATAAAAGCCGGCATTAGTCCTAGAATGATAGAATTAATTAAAGATAATGAAGAAGAAGCCCTATTTTCAAAAATTTTAGCCACGATTAGAACTGATGCGCCGATAGATTTTATAATACCGCCGAAAACTTTTTGGCAAGATGCGGATTTAAAAAAGATAGAACAAGTTTTTATTTTGTTTGAATTTCGATCTTTATTTCCACGTTTAAGAAATTTCTTTGGAAATAATAAGAAAATGGGCGAAAAGAGTTTTCTCGGGTCCGAGGATAGAGATCAGTCAGATCGCTCGGAAACTCCCATTCACCTCGTTTCTAAAGAAGATAATAAAAAGATAGATGGTGTAAAACTACAAGAAGCCAGCATTGCCCTCTGGCTTATTAATTCAAACATAGTAAATCCAAACCTGGATGATATTCTACTTTTTGCCAACACTGATTCTTTCCAAGTCGCCTATGAATATATTTTTTCCGCCCTAGGCAAATTCGCCTCTGGCGGACAAAAATCAAATCTTTTGAAAGTATATGAAGAAATAGAACGTCCAATAATGCATATTGTGAAAGAAATGGAAGATTATGGAATTTTAATAGATAAAAAATATTTTGAAAATTTAAGTCGTGAATATCATAGAGAATTAGATAAATTAACTCTGAAAATATATAAAATAGCTGGCATAGAATTTAATATAAATTCTCCAAAACAATTAGGGGAAATACTTTTTGCTAAAATGGGCATGAAGTCTCCAGGGAAATCAGGGAAAAAGAATGCGAGTGGTAACTTCTCTACTAAAGTTTCAATATTAGAGGAACTCGAGGAAGAAAATCCAATTATCAAAGAAATATTGGCCTATAGAGAATTGCAAAAATTACTTTCCACTTATATCGACGTGGTTCCTGAAATGGCTGGCATTGATGGAAGATTACATGCGAAATTTTTACAAAATGGTTCAACTACCGGAAGATTTTCTTCACAAGATCCAAATTTACAAAATTTACCGATAAAAACAGAGCTGGGGAAAAGAATTAGAGAAGGGTTTATCGCAACCAAAGGTCACAAACTTTGCGCTTTTGACTACAGCCAGATTGAACTGCGAGTAGCCGCCATGCTCTCCCTAGATAAAAAGATGACAGAGATTTTTCATCAAGGGAAAGATATTCACACCGGTGTGGCATCTTTTGTTTTTGGAATGCCGATTGATAAAGTAGATAGCGAAATGCGTCGCAAGGCGAAAGTGATAAATTTCGGCATTATTTATGGTATGGGAGTATCTGCCTTACGTAAAAATATGGGAGGTACGAGAGAAGAAGCACAAACATTTTATAATAATTATTTTAATCAATTTTCCGGCGTGCGCGAATACTTAGAAAAAACAAAAAAGTTCGCGCTTGAGCATTCTTATACAGAGACCTTGTTCGGCCGACGCAGAAACTTTCCAAATATAAATTCCAGAATTCCATTCTTGAGAAATATGGCAGAACGCACTGCTATCAATGCGCCGATTCAAGGTACAGCTACGGCGGACATTATCAAGCTGGCTATTAGGTACGTGGCAGAAGACTTGAAAAATGCTCTGCTACTGGATAAAGTTCATCTAGTGCTTCAAATACACGACGAGCTAGTATATGAGATACAAGAAAATGTGCTGGAAAAAGCTTCCGAGATAATAAAAAATACCATGGAACGGGTATTGGAAAGGTCATATTTACATTATAAAACCGAGATTCCTCTCGAAGTGCGTTTTGGTTCGGGGGATAATTTAGGGGAAGTTAAATAATGTAGTTTATGGTATAATACAGAAATGGAGAGTTATGATGAAATAGAACCAACGAAAAAAGAGCATCCTCATAAAAATAAAGTACATCGAATTTTAGCCCATTCCTACTTGATATATTTTATTTTACTTTTGATCGGTGTTTCTTTAGATCTTATTTTTAGATTTAAAATTTCTACAAATGTCACGATTCTATCAGTAGGCGCTGTTTTTTTAGTATTCGGTACAATTTTAATTCTTTGGGCGCAGAGGACTTCACGAGATTTGAAAAAAAATAATATAAGCAAAGAAACTTTTTGTCATGGGCCCTATTGTTATACTCGTAGCCCGACGCATTGGGGACTTTTTTTCTTGATATTAGGGTTTGGAATTATAGCTAATGCTGTCTTTGTAATTTTTTCTACAGTCATTTCTTTTTTTCTTACCAGATTTATTTTTTTAGAAAAACAAGAAAATATTCTAGCAGAAAAATATGGTGTACCTTATCTAGAATACAAGAAAATGGTTAAATTTTAATATGATATATCTTTTTGCCGGGGACGATACAAAAAATAAGATTTCTAGTTATGAAAAATTCATAAAGTCTATTCCAGCTGACACAGCGACCTTTTTTCTAAATAGAAATAATTTTAACGAAATGGAGCTAGAGAGTCTTTATTCTGGCTCTAGCTTATTTTCCGCTCGAAATGTTACATTTTTTGAAAATATTTTTGAAAGAGAAGAAACACGAGATTTTGTTTTAAAAAAACTAAACCTTATGGGCGAGTCCCCGAATTCCTTTATCTTTTTAGAAGGAAAGTTAAATAAAGGAATATTAGATGCTTTCAAAAAAGTTGGGCCGAAAAGACCTCAGATTAATATTTTTATATTACCCAAAGCGAAAAAAGAAAAATTTGATAATTTTTTAGTAGCAAATGCATTTGGGGCTAAAGATAAGCTGAATCTTTGGATTTATTTTCGCCAAGCGATAGATAAAGGAGTGGGTATGGAAGAGCTTGTCGGTGTGCTTTTTTGGAAAATCAAAGATATGATACTAAAAAAGAACTTCAGTAAATTAAAAGAAAACGAACTTAAAAATTTCGCCTCTAAATTGAGTTATCTTCTACCAGAAGCTCGCAAAAAGGGTGACGACGCCGAAATAGCTTTTGAGCAATTTTTGTTAGAGGCTTTTTAATTTGTGGCTACACATAATTCTTCGCCAATTCAGCTCGCACTTTGTGGTCAGGAATAATTTTGTTTTCGTCAAAACAAAATTTTCACGACCCTGACTCGACTTTTTTGCCTGCTAGCAAAACATGTCTCTGTCTCGCACAAGCTAGAAAAAATCTAAAGCAGTTTAAATTTTTTCGCTTGTGCGCCCGGTTGGGATCGAACCAACGACCTTATCCTTAAAAGGGATCTGCTCTACCGACTGAGCTACGGGCGCATACATTTTTTTTATCAAAAACAACTATATACTGTTTATAATCTATCGACCTACCAAAACAGCTACGGGCGCATACATTTTTTTTATCAAAAACAACTATATACTGTTTATAATCTATTGACCTACCAAAACAGCTACGGGCGCATGAATACAAAATATATAGGAAATAAAGACAAAAATCAAGAATTATGTTAAAATATAAAAGTCATGTCCTCAATCTCCACAGTCAACAGAACACTCTTATACATGCTTATTTTTACAATTATAAGCTCCGCAGTGTCCTATTATATCGTGATTAAAGCCTACGACAATGTTTTTGAATTAACTTTTCAAAAAGGTCAATAATTTATTTTTCTATTTTTGCCGACAATTTTTCTATTTATGATAGTATAGGTTCATGCTGAAGGATAAAAGCCAATTAAGCAGTATTTTTAAATTATATAATCCTTTTCAACCGGCAGGAGATCAACCAGCGGCTATTTTAAAGCTCTTAGGAGGATTGAACAAAGGTCTAAATAAACAAACATTGCTTGGCGCTACAGGGACAGGTAAGACTTTTACGATGGCAAATGTAATAGCACAATATAATAAACCCACATTAGTGATTGCGCACAACAAGACTCTCGCAGCTCAATTAGCGCAAGAGTTTCGAGAATTTTTTCCAGAATCCGCAGTGCATTATTTTGTTTCGTATTACGATTATTATCAGCCGGAAGCTTATATGCCGGCATCTGATACTTATATTGAAAAAGATGCGCAGATAAATAAAGAAATAGATCGTTTGCGGCATGCCTCTACTCAAGCTCTTCTCACGCGACCAGATGTTATTATTGTGGCATCGGTTTCTTGTATTTATGGTTTAGGAAGTCCTGAAGAATATCAAAAAGTAAATTTAAAATTAGAGCTCAATATGAAGATGGACAGAATGACTCTAATGAAAAAATTAATCGAAATTCATTTTGAGAGAACTAATGCGGATTTAAATCCTGCTCAATTTCGTTCTATCGGTTCTAGGGTAGAATTTATGCCCGTGTCCGAGACATTCATATATCAAATAGAGTTTATAAGGGGAGTGGTAGATAAAATTACAAAAATAGATCCAATTTCTTCGAAAATAATAAAACAGGAAAAAAGTATTTTTATTTTTCCAGCCAAACATTTTATTACTGAAGATATAAAGAAGAAGAAAGCCTTAGTAGAAATTAAAAAAGAATTAATAGCACAATTAAAAAATTTTGAAAAAGAAGGAAAGCTTTTGGAGGCAGAAAGAATTAAAAGGCGTACCAACTACGATTTGGCTATGATCAAAGAAGTAGGCTATTGTAATGGTATTGAAAACTACTCTAGACATTTGTCGGGCAAAAAAATGGGCGAACCACCAGAAACTCTACTTTCATATTTCCCACATAAAGAAAACGCAAAAGGCAATATAATTCCTGATTTTTTAACTATTATTGATGAATCGCACGTTACTTTACCACAACTGCATGGCATGTATGCCGGAGACGCTGCTCGCAAAAATACTCTTGTGGAATATGGTTTTCGTTTACCTTCCGCAAAAGATAATAGGCCACTTAAATATGAAGAGTTTAGTGAAAGGATAGGACAGGTAATTTATACATCTGCTACGCCATCTTCTTTTGAGCGTACAGAAAGTAAACAAATTGTAGAGCAAATTATTCGTCCGACTGGGTTGGTTGACCCGGAAACAATAGTGCGTCCCGTTTCAGAAGACCCGGATAGCGAATATACTCGCCGTCATTCGCATTCCGTCTTGGAAGGGCAAGTTCTATCTGGTCGTAGCGAAGATTCCTCTGAGCATATTCTCTATCCGGGTCAGATTCAAGATTTCATACAAGAAACAGAAAAAACAATTGAAAAAGGTTTCAGAGTTTTGGCGACCACACTGACAAAAAAAATGGCGGAGGATCTATCACTTTATTTAAAAGATAAAAAAATCAAAGCAGAATATTTACACAGTGATATCAAAACAATGGACAGAATTAAAATTCTTACGCAATTTAGAAAGGGCGTTTTTGATGTTCTGGTGGGAGTAAATTTGCTTCGCGAGGGACTTGATTTGCCCGAAGTTGCATTAATTGGTATTCTGGATGCTGATAAAGCAGGATTTTTACGTTCAGAAACTTCTCTGGTTCAGACCATAGGCCGCGCAGCGAGAAACAGTGAAGGTAAAGTCATCCTCTACGCTGACGTCATGACTGACGCCATGGAATATGCGCTAAAAGAAACTGCTCGTAGGAGAACCATTCAGCTTGAGTACAACAAAAAACATAGCATCACACCGAAAACCATCATGAAACACATTAAAGACATTACTGAAGAGATGGAAAGTGAGCACGGCAAAATAGTCAATGCAGAATTAGCGCTTGATTTAGAAATATTCAAAAGAGCTTACAAAAAAGAATTGAAGAACCCAGTTCACCCACTCGGTTTAGGTAAAACTGTTTTTTCTGATCAAGAAATAGAGGTAATGATGTACGAAAAAATAATAAAAATGAAAGAAAAAGAAATGAATAAAGTAGTAAAAGAACTAGACTTCGAAACTGCCGCAATCCTACGTGACGAGATTGAAGTTTTACGACTTAAGACAGAAAAAAAAGATAAATAAAGACTTTTTAAATTTTTATGATATATTAAGGATAGTTTAATATTCAGCTTTAGTTATATTGACCCCCTATGAACATGGCGGGGTGTGATTGTGTTGTATATGAGCAAAACAGAAAAAAACATAGATACTATAAGGGTTAAAGGGGCACGGACTCATAACCTGAAAAATATCAGCGTTGAAATGCCTCGTAATAAAATGGTGGTTATTACTGGCGTGTCAGGGAGCGGGAAGTCGTCGCTTGCTTTTGATACTATCTTTGCCGAAGGACAGCGCCGATATGTGGAGTCTTTATCTTCTTATGCTAGACAATTTTTAAACCAAATGCCGAAGCCAGATGTGGATGAAATTACCGGACTCTCGCCAGCAATTTCCATTGATCAGAAATCTCGTTCGAATAATCCACGTTCTACTGTAGCGACAATTACAGAAATATACGATTATCTTCGTGTAATGTATGCGCGTATCGGGCATCCACATTGCCCACAATGCGGAGAAGAAATTAAAAAGCTTTCTAATGAAGAAATTTTGAATTTTATTTTGAGCAAAATAAATCTTGAAAAGAAAAATACCTCTTCCCAAGATTTCAAGAATCGCAAAAGAAAAGTAATGAATATAGAATGGGATGACACAGAGATAAGTATTCTTTCTCCCATTGTGCGTGGGCGTAAAGGGGAATACTATCAATTACTTTATGATTTGCTTGGAAAAGGATTTTCTGAAATTCGCTTAGATGGCACAATGAAGAACCTCCGGGAACAAATAACTCTTTCTAAAAACAAAGCTCACAATATTGATATTTTAGTCGACCATTTTCTGTTACATGAATTTACTGGTAATAAAGAAGGTGCTCGAATGAGACTCTCGGAAGCACTTGAGCGAGCGCTTATTGAATCTGACGGACTGGTTGCTATTAAAATTGGCGAAGAAGAATTTATCATGTCTGCGAAATTTGCATGTAAAAATGACGGTTTTTCTTTTCCGGAAGTTGAACCTCGTCTTTTTTCTTTCAATTCTCCCTATGGCGCATGCTCAGGTTGTAATGGTCTGGGCTCAAAATATTTTATGGGAGATGAACCTTGTGATATATGTAATGGCGCACGACTACGTCCTGAGGCATTAAATGTGTTTTTGTATTCTCTTGGCTCGAGCAATACTCGCAAAAATATTCTTGATTTAGCGGATCTTTCAATAAAAGATGCGCATGATTTTTTCAAGAGTCTAAAACTCTCTGAACAGGAAAAAGAAATATCACTACCGATTGTTCGGGAAATAGAAGCGCGACTCCAATTTATGTTGGACGTTGGACTGGACTATCTCCAGCTTTCTCGCAAGGCAAATACACTCTCTGGTGGTGAAGCGCAGCGCATCAGACTTGCTTCACAGCTGGGTTCCAGATTAGTTGGAGCGCTATATGTGTTAGACGAGCCCACAATCGGTTTACACCAAAGAGACAATGATCGCCTGATTAAGACATTACTTAATCTCCGTGACTTGGGTAATACAATTTTAATTGTTGAGCATGATGAGGATACTATTTACGCATCGGACTACATTGTTGATCTCGGACCAAAAGCCGGAGTGCATGGGGGTAAAATAATAGCTTCTGGTTACTTGGAGGAATTGTTAACCACTAAGAAAAATACAAACAATTCTAGGACCTTAGCCTATCTTCGTGGTGAAATTAAAATAGAAATTCCCCAAAAAAGACGACTTGGCAAGGGCGCGCTTCGCATCACCGGAGGACAAGTTTTTAATATCAAAAATATGAATGTTGAAATACCACTCGGGGTGATGACTTCTATTACCGGGGTTTCTGGTTCCGGTAAAAGTTCTTTAATGTACGAAATTCTTTATAAAAATTTACAAGCTCGCTACGAACGAAAATATCGTACGGCAAAAGTATTCAACTGTACTTCTTTTTCCGGTACTGAGTATTTATCGCGCGCCATTCTAATAAACCAATCTCCTATTGGCAGAACTCCGCGCTCTAATCTTGCTACTTATACGGGAGCATTTACTCATGTTCGTGATCTTTTTGCGACGACTGAAGAAGCGCGACTGCGTGGATGGAAGGCAAATCGTTTCTCATTCAACGTGAAGGGTGGACGCTGTGAAGCCTGCGAGGGAAACGGTGAAATAGCAGTAGAGATGCATTTTTTGCCTACCGTGTATGTAACATGCGATGTATGTCTCGGAAAGCGTTTTGACAAAGAAACTCTCACTGTGAAATACAAAAAGAGAAACATTTATGAAGTGTTGCATCTGACAGTTGAAAATGGTCTAGTCTTTTTTAAAGATATTCCAGCAATCTTTGATCGTCTGCAAACATTAATGGATGTGGGTTTAGGTTATCTAGAGCTGGGTCAATCGGCAACTACACTCTCTGGAGGGGAAGCACAGAGGGTAAAAATTTCAAGCGAACTTCATCGTCCTCACCTAGAAAAGACCATATATCTCTTAGACGAACCAACGGTAGGACTCCATTATGATGACGTGCAGAAACTTTTAGAAGTGCTAAATAAGCTTGTGGGCAAAGGCCACACCGTTGTTTTGATTGAACACAATCTTGATATTGTTAAAAGTTCTGACTATATAATAGATATTGGGCCCGAGGGGGGGCAAAATGGCGGAAATCTGGTGGCCAAAGGAACGCCAGAAGAAATTACGAACAATATTAAATCGTATACAGGAAAATATTTAAAGAAAGTGTTAAAAAATTAATAAATATCAATTTTTTAATCTTTAAAATCATATGGATAAAAAATATTTTAAAAAACTCAAGCCCCCTGATTCCCCTGGAATTTACTTTTTCAAAAAAGGAAAAGATATTTTATATATTGGCAAAGCCACTTCTTTAAAAGATAGGATTAAAAGTTATTTTGGAAAAGACTTGATTGAAACACGAGGGCCAGTATTGTTAGACATGCTTTTTCATGCAAACAAGATTGATTGGCAGGCCACTGATAGTGTTCTTGAGGCGTTGATTCTAGAAGCTGAATTAATCAAGAAAAATCAACCCAAATATAATACAAAAGAAAAATCTGATAAAAGTTTCAACTATGTCTGTATAACAAAACCTGCTCGTCGTGGTGGAGAGGAATTGCCAAAGGTTTTAATTATGCGTGGGAAGAATCTTAAAAAAGATAACTTTAGCAAAACATATGGCCCATTTACAAATGGAGGTCAATTGAAGGAAGCATTAAAAATAATACGTCCGATTTTCCCTTTTTTAGACGATAAAAGTAAAAATTACTTAGAATTTTATAAACAGGTTTTTTTAGTACCAGATATTTTAACCGAGCAAGGGATAAAACAATATAAAAACAATATAAAAAATCTCAAACTATTTTTTGAAGGTAAAAAGAAAAGAATTTTACAAAACCTAGAAAAAGAAATGAAAGAACACGCGAAGAAACACAAATTTGAGATTGCTGGAGAGATGAAAAGACAAATATTTTCTTTGAAGCATATAAATGATATAGCTCTTTTGAAAAACGAAAGAACCAAAGAAAAGAATTCATTTAGAATTGAAGCTTATGATATTGCTCATATGGGAGGAAAGAATATGGTTGGAGTTATGACGGTAGTAGAAGATGAAGAGGCATTAAAGCATGAATACAAGAAATTCTCCGCCAGAGGCGGATACGCCTTTGGCGGGAAAACTGTACTTGGGAATAGTAAATCAAACGACGTTGCAGCACTCAGAGAAGTGCTGGAAAGACGTCTAACTCACAGTGAATGGACATATCCGAATTTAATTGTCGTAGATGGCGCAGTGGCGCAGATGAATGTGGCTGAAAATATTCTAAAGAAAATGAATTTAAAAATAAAAGTAGTGGCAGTGGTAAAAGACGAGCGGCACAAACCCAAAAGTATTATGGGCGATAAAGAATTTATCATAAAATACAAAAAAGATATTTTGCTTGCAAACAGCGAAGCCCACAGATTTGCTATTGCTTATCATAAAAATATGCGTGCTAAAAATTTCCTAAGATGAAAAAAAACCACGAAAATCAAAAAAATAATATAGTAATACTGCACAACATCAGAAGTGTGGAAAATGTAGGTGCAATATTTCGCACGGCTGATGCTGCGGGCATAAATAAAATTTATTTAACTGGTTATACACCTGCGCCACTTGACCGTTTTGGGAGAAAGAGGGGAGATTTAGCCAAGTCTGCCTTGGGAGCAGAAGAATTTGTGCCATGGGAACAGAGGAAAAATATTCTTCCACTTATAGCAAAGCTTAAGCAAGAGAATTATTTTTTAGTTGCTATAGAGCAAGACAAAAACTCCATTGATTATAAAAAAGTGAAACTGAAACAAAAAAATGTTTTTATTATCGGGGCAGAAGTAACGGGGGTACCCAAAAATGTTTTAAAAAAATGTGACGTGATAGCAGAAATTCCTATGCGTGGCAAAAAGGAATCCTTAAATGTCTCTGTGGCACTAGGTATAATGCTTTTTAGGATTTTAAATATATAAAAAAGGCTTTCTAAATTTTGTATTTCACTTTTTATTTCTGGCAACGTGGGCAGAAAATAGTTGTACGACTTTGAATAACTGTTTTTTCTAAAGGCTTGCCGCAGTTAGCGCACATTTTGCCAGATTTTCCATAAACTTTATGTTCGCGCGCGTAATTACCACGGGTATCATCAAGCAGGCGATAAGTAGCCACCGAAGAACCGCCGACTTTTATTGCTCGCCGTATTATTCGTATAATTGCTTTATATAATTTTTGAACTTCCAAGCCAGATATGGAAGAGGCGTTTCGATACGGGCGAATTCTGGCTTCAAAGAGACTCTCGTCTGCGTAAATATTTCCTAGGCCAGTTACTATTTTTTGATCCATCAATACTGCTTTTATCTTTCCGTTTTTGTTTTTAAGAGCAGCAGAAAAGTATTTAGATGTAAATTGTTTTGATAATGGCTCCAATCCATACGTACTAAAATGATTCGCAGTCTCAAAGGCTTTTATACTAGGATAATATAAAAGGTACCCGAACATGCGAGTATCATTGTAATAAAGTGTTCCACGCTCGAGTTTAAATGTTATATGAGTGTGTTTATTGGGAAGTTCTTTTTCTGAAAGTTCTATGGGGTGGCCGCCCATTACTGTTTTCGTGCCTGCCGATGCTTTGTAAACAAATTGTCCAGACATCTTTAGATGTGCCAAAATAATTTTTTCATGACTCAATTTGAAAACTAAATTTTTTGCCCGACGTTCTACGTTTATAAATTTCTCTCCCGTAAGACCGCGGATAAACTTCTCCTTCTCTTTTCGAGAAACTCTTCGCAGAGTTCCTTTTCCAGAAACAAGTTTTGGTTTTCTAATTTCCACATGGCGAATTTTTTGACCCATGATAGTGCGAGCTAATCCTTGGCGTAGATTTTCTACTTCTGGTAATTCCGGCATGTTTAGAATTTTTACTTACCTCCTAATATTTTAAGTGCTTCACGAATTTTAGTATTTATATTCGTGTCAGAAGAGACTTTTTTTAATGCTTCACGTGCTTCATTTTGGGAATAACCGAGAGATTTAAGTGCTTCCAGTGCATCCAATTCTCCCTGTAAAGAGTTTCCACTTTTTGTTCCACCTATTTTATCTCGAAGCTCGATGACTATTTTTTCAGCTGTTTTTTTACCAATGCCGGATATTTTTGTAAGATATGTGATATCACTCATGCTGATAGCTTGCTTTAATGTTTCAATTGAGGCAATGCCCAAAATAATAAGTGCCCCCTTGGGTCCGATCCCGGGAACATTTATTAACATTTCAAAAAATTCTAATTCTTGATGATCTAAAAATCCATATAAGTCTAAGGTGTCTTCACGTACATGAGTATGAACCCAAAGTGAAATTTCCTCGTTCGTTTTTTTTATCTCAGGTAAAACATTTGGCACTAGCTTTATTTTATATCCGACCCCAGCCGTTTCCACAATTAAAAATTTATCTGTTTTTAAAATTATTTTTCCTTTAATGCTTCCAATCATGGATTAATCATAGCATATTTATCTTGTCGTGAGCATTAAGGCAGTGTTTGTGTTTTTTTATGTTTTCTGCTAAATTAGTTATATGCCAATTACACAATCAGCCAAAAAAGCAATTCGAGGTTCTCTGCGCAAGAAGGCTCTTAATGATAGCCGAAAGCGTGTGATGAAAGAGATAATCAAGAAAGTTGAAAAAATTGCAAAAGGAGACAAGGCTGGAGCGGCCAAGATGTTATCTTCTGCTTTTTCTATCATAGACAAAGCTACCAAAAGAGGGGTAATAAAGAAGAATAATGCTGCGCGCAAGAAATCTCGTTTATCAAAACTGACTAAATAGAAAAAGATGAGTCATCTTTTGGAATTTTATGGAACTGAATGCCCGCACTGTGTTTCTATGCATGAGCTTGTAGAAAAGTTAGAAAAAGAAGAAGAAATCAAAGTTGAAAGCTTAGAGGTTTGGCATAATAAAGAAAATGAAAAACGTTTACTTGAGTTAGACAAAGACTTTTGTGGTGGGGTGCCTTTCTTTTATAATACAAAAACAAATAAATGGATCTGTGGAGAAGAGAGCTATGAAGAATTAAAAAAGTGGGCTCAAGATAAATAAAATATATAAATTAAAAAAGCCCCCAACAAAATGTCAGAGGGCTTTTTTAATGAATTAAATATTACGCGCGTTGTACGTTTGTAGCATTCAATCCTTTTGGTGATTCCTCTGTTTCGAAAGAAACAGCATCACCTTCTTTGAGTTCATCAAAAGTTACGCCCACAAGAGAATTGCTGTGAAAGAATAAATCCTTTGCAAGCCCTTCTGCTGTAATGAAGCCGAAACCTTTATCAGTGAGTCTTTTTATTGTACCAGTCATTGATTTTTTAGTTAAGTTGTTAAATACAAAAGTGTTCTACGAAATCGACTCTTTTCTTTATCCATTTCGAGCTTAAACTAGAAATGGATCTACGACCTACTTTGTTTCTTAAGTATAGCACAAAATGACCTATTTTGTCAAGCGACCCTGGGCCATTGAATGGGGTTTTAATCTTAAATAATGATAATACTTATTTCTTTTCTCCTCGGTTCGTAACTTTTCTAAATAATCATTAGAAGTTAAATATTGTAAATGTTCCCACATTTTACTTCGATTCCTAACTCTAGCGTTCTGGAATTTTATTTCTTCAGAGGTAAACTCGCTTTCATTAAAATTAGATTTTAAATAATCCAAAAGATCACTTTCATATTTATTTAAATTTAAATACTTACCTGGACCTTCATTTTCTATTTTTAATTCCCGCTTGGCTTTTTGCTCAAGAATTCTTTCCGATTTAGTTTTAGTTATTTGCCTTTCTTTTAATGGTTCGTAAATTTCCACAAGCTTATAGTTGCCTTGCTCATCTTTTACCCATTTAGATTTTTCTTCCAAATAAGATAAAAGATTTTCTGAAATTCTCATCTCAAACACATCTTCCAATTCTTCCAGTGTGTAACCTTTTCTTCTATCGATTCTTCTTAGCCTTACTGGAATAGAAGTAACAGCTTGTTGTACCCTTTCCTGAACCAGCTCATTTAAACTTGGTTGTTTTTGAGTTTCCATTTTAGTTCTTTCCCTTATCAAAATAATAACAAAATTTAAAAGAAAAGACAATTACTTTTTGATACAGAACCTTTCTATTTTATCTTAAACAAGCTAGTCTATATTGATGTCTAAAGAATTGAAAGAAAATCGAAAAATACAAGAAACAATAGTCAGATTTGATAAGGTGTCGTTTGAGTGGGGAGTAAACAATCATATTTTAGATGGGGTTTCTTTTTCTATACGACGCGGGGCCAAACTTGCTTTAATGGGGCAAAATGGGGCTGGGAAGAGCACCATCTTTGGTTTGATTCAGAGCTTATGCGTACCCGAATCTGGAATTATTAACGTTGTAAATGGAGTGAGTATTGCATCATCTAGACAAGTTATTCCGCGTGATCAACTTGATTTGACAGTGCGAGAATTCTTTGAGAAATGTTTTCAAAATAAAACATCAATAAAAGTTTATGATATTGATCCTCGGATCGATAATGTCTTGGAAGTAGTAAATTTAAAAGGACACACTAAGATTCATGATAAAAAAATTAGGACTTTTTCGGGTGGACAACAAGCTCGTTTACTTTTGGCTTCCGCAATTATTCAAGATCCAGATTTACTTTTATTAGATGAGCCAACAAATAATTTAGACAAAGCAGGCATCTCTCACCTGACACAATTTTTAATTGATTATAAAAAAACAGTTTTGGTTATTTCTCATGATGCGGAATTTCTGAATGCTTTTACACGAGGGGTACTTTACTTGGATGTCTATACAAAAAAGATTGAGCAATATGTAGGGAACTATTTTAATGTTGTTAAAGACATCACCCTCCGAGTAGAAAAAGAAAATATGAAGAATGCTCAGCTGGAGAAAGAAATTCAGGCAAAAAAAGATCAAGCGAATGTTTTTGCTTATAAAGGTGGAAGATTGCGACTAGTTGCAAAAAGAATGCGTGAAAAAGCAGAGGAACTAGAGGAAGAAATAGTGGAGATACGAAAAGAAGATAAGTCCATCAGACCTTTTATCATACCGGCACAAGACTTTTTAATAGGAGAAATTTTAAGTATTTCTTCTTTTACTACAATGAAGAATGGAAAAATTGTAAAACACAAAGCTTATATTTCTTTAAATAAAAATATGCATCTTCTTTTACAAGGGCCAAATGGAATTGGTAAAACTACTTTATTAGAGAAGTTGGCGAGTGGGCATGCAGATGGTGAAAAGGTAAAAGAAGGGGTTCGCATTGGGTATTATCGGCAAGATTTCTCTACTCTTAATTTTGAAGATACAGTTTATCAATCTCTCGCGAGCGCTATGCTCGAAGGGGGGGAGAAGCTTAATGAAGAGCATATGCGTTCCGTTGCTGCCGGATTTCTAATTACCGGAGAATTTATTCGTACTAAAATTGGCGATTTATCAGAAGGGCAGAAGGGGCTAGTAGCGTTCGCGAGGCTTGTATTACAAAAACCCGGGCTTCTTATACTAGACGAGCCGACTAATCATATAAATTTTCGGCATCTGCCTATCATTGCGGAGGCTCTAAATAAATATACTGGCACAATGATATTAGTTTCTCATGTTCTTGAGTTTGTTAAACAAATCAGGATTGATGAAGTACTTGATCTAGAAAAGTAGTCAATTCCTCTCCCTTTATTTCTCTAAGCGCATTTGGTTTGAGATTACCGAGCTTGATATTCATAATTCTTTCACGTTTTAAGTCAGCGATTTCTTGAAAAAGGCTGGAACACATGCGGCGGATCTGATGTTTTTTGCCTTCAGTTAAAATTATTCTGAAGATAAAATCATTAATAATTGTAACGAAGCTTTTTTTTGTGATGTAGCCTTCAATATTCACTCCATTTTCCATTTTCTGTTTAAAATTTGAACGAAGTTTGTTGGAAGTTTTTACAACATATTCTTTTTCGTGAAAATATTTCGGATTTAAAAGTTGGTCTGTAATACGTCCATCATTTGTTAAAATTAGAAGTCCATGAGAATTTTTATCTAATCGTCCCAAAGGGAAAAGACCTTCTCGTGGAGAAGTAGTTTCAATCCCGATCGGTTTATTATAAGCAAAGTATAAATATTTTTTTTGCTTTGCTCCTTTTACTTCTACAACATCCTTTTCATTCACTTGGCTACCCAGAATTGCTAGCTTGCCATTAATGGACACTTTCTTTTCTTTTACTAACTCATCTGCGCCTCTCCTGGTAGAGATTTTTTTTAAGGCTAGATATTTATTTATTCGCATTGGGTAATTATTCATACCGCAGTGCATCTATTGGGTTTAACATACCTGCTCGACGGGCGGGGTAGTACCCAAATATAATTCCTATGCCCGCTGATACGCCGAAGGCCAGGAGAACAGAAGAAAGTGAGACCTGCGTGATAAGAATTCCGGTCGATGTCACGATGAAAGATATAAGCCAGCCTAAGACAATTCCAAAAAATCCACCGATAAATGTTAGCATAACTGCCTCTGAAAGAAATTGTATATTGATGTCTTTTCGTTTTGCTCCAATTGCTTTTCGCAGTCCGATTTCCTTCGTACGTTCGGTTACGGTTGTGAGCATCATATTCATAATACCTATACCGCCAACTAAAAGTGAAATTGAGGCAATGGCTGCCAAGAAAAGAGTAAAAGTATCTATGACGGTAGTCAATGTGCCTAAAATATCTTCTTGTGAAATTATTGAAAAATCTACTTCGGTCACGCGATGCTTGTTTAGAAGCGCATTTATCGCCAAATCTTTTACTTCTGCCATGTTATCTTTATCTGCTACAGAAACAGCCATCATCGAAAGGTAGTCCACTCCCGAGAGAATTTTTTGCATTGTAGAGAGAGGAACAAAGACCATATCATCAGGACCAGAGAATCCAGCTCCACCCTTTGCAGTTAATACCCCGATAACATTGAAATTAATTTTATTAATACGAATAGTTTTACCGAGCGGATCTTCGTCAGCAAAAAGGTCGGTTGCAACAGTGGCGCCTAGAACTGCTTGCCTACCGATGCTCCTTTCATTTGCTTCGGAAATAAAACTTCCATTTGCAATAGCGATATTGTGTACATTAAGATAAGCTGGGATAGCTCCAGTTATGGTAGTATTAGTATTATTACCCATCGCAACTATTTGAAATCTACGAGAGACTTCCGGTGAAACAGCTGCTACGCCGTCTATGTTTTTAATGACATCGATGTCCTCGTTCTTTAAAGTTTGGGCTGTGCCACGACCAGAAGAAACTATACCTCGCCCGGGTTGTACTATTCCCGGTAGAATTGTTAAAAGATTTGAACCAAGACCTTCGATGCTTGATTGGATAGACTGTTTGGCCCCATTGCCTATAGAAACCATGGCAATAACCGAAGCAATACCTATCACAATACCTAGCATTGTAAGACCTGACCGCGCTTTATTGGAGGATAACGCACTATATGTTTCATTTATTATGTCTATTATTTTCATATATTTTTTACAAAATCATGTCTCGCATGCTTTATAATTCTTTTTTATGTTGTTCTATCTTCAATCAGTTTTCCATCTTTTATAAAAAGAATTCTATCGGCGTGTTCCGCTATTTCTTGTTCGTGGGTAATAAGAATGATCGTACGACCTAATTCTTTATTTAATTTTTGAAAAGTACTGATAACGATTTCTCCTGTCTTTGAATCTAAGTTACCTGTTGGTTCATCGGCTAAAATAAGTGACGGATTGTTTACAAGAGCTCTCGCAATTGCCACACGCTGGATTTGACCGCCAGAAATTTGATTAGAAAGATGATGAAAATGATCTTCATCCATCCCAGCAGACTTGAGAGCATTTTTCGCTCTTTCTTCTCTTTCCAAACCATGTATGCCAGCATATACTAAGGGTAACATTACATTTCGCAGTACCGTTGTGCGTGGTAATAAATTAAAAGATTGGAAAACAAAACCAATTTTATCTCTACGAATATCAGCTAGTTCATCATCAGATAGAGTAGATACATCTTTTCCATCCAGAAAGTATGTTCCGGAGGTCGGACTATCAAGCGCACCTAAAATATGCATTAGGGTTGACTTACCGGACCCTGAAGGTCCCATAATAGCTACAAATTCTCCATCAGTAATTGTAAAAGAGACACCATTTAATGCCTGAAATTCGACGTCTCCCGTCTTGTACGTTTTTGTAATATTTTTTATTTCAATCATCTCGCTCTGTTCCCTCCTGTGTTACCAAAAATACTAGGTGCTGCTGTTGTCGTTGTCGCTCCCCCCTGTATTGTTCTTGTGATTATTTCATCACCCTCCTTGACTCCTCCGATGATTTCACTTCCTCTGTCACTAGAGAGGCCGACAACAACTCGGATTTTTTTGGGAGCAATTTTTGAAATAGAACCCACTGTTCCGTCATTGGATGGAGAGAGTGAGGTATCAAACATTTCAACATAATTGTTCCCCCCGGCTTGTGATTTTATTGCGCTATTGGGGACGACTAATACATTTTCTCTGGTGTCTGTGACAATGGTCGTCGATACACTCATCCCGGATTTTACTCTTTCATCTTGAGTGTCGAAACTTATTTTTACAATGTAAGTTACAACTCCCTGCTCGACTGTACCTATAGCATCAATGTCTGCTACAATACCAGAGATAGAGAGGTCTGGAATTGCATCAAAAATAAGAGTTGTTTTTTGCCCGACTTTTATTTTCGCCACATCAACTTCATTGAGTGAAATCTCTGCAAGCTGTTTTTTTGTGATGAGCGTAGCTATAACTGAGCCTGCGCTCACTGTATCTTTATTTTTTATATTAATTTTTGTTATCGTGCCATCAAAAGGCGCTCGAATAAAATAATCTGCCAATCCATCTTTTGTATCTTGCAGAGAATTTTCTCTTTGCCTAACTATTAGTATTGCTGACTGTATGTCTAAATCACTCGAAAGAAAAGCATCTTTATAACTTTTAATACTTGTTGTAGTAGATAGGAGATTTAACAAATGAGAATTAGTTTTAGAAGTATAACTGCTTAAGCTTGTTTTATGTGTAGTTATTATTGCTGGAGTATCGGCGTTATTTTTCTGTATTGAACTGTTTACAAAATCAACGTAGTTATTGGCATTTTTGATTGTGTCAGAAATAAGTTTGGTCGTATCGTAAGTTTGTAAAATAAGCATTTCAATAGTTGCATTATCTGAAGTTCGTGAAATTATTTTATAATTCTCAAAACTTGCATCATAAGCCTTCAATGCTGTGTTATAAGAATCTATAAAATTTTGTTTAAAAATTACAACCTTCTCAAGGTCGCTATTGATAACTTGTCCCTGATACCAATCCACATTCCATTGACCTGTCCCTGAATTGCTTTTAAAAAATATATCTTTCAGGCCGGTCATAATTCCGGGGAGGTCAAGAAATACACTTGAGACTATATTAAAACCGTCATCATAGCTTTTGGCCAGATCAGCATTCATATTTTCTTTTGATTTTTCAATTTTTAATTTATCTAAAGAAATTTTTGAAGATTCTAGATTTATTTCCGCATCACGTACAGACTTTTGCATATCCCTAGTATCTAATTGAGCTATAAGCGTACCCTGACTCACCATATCCCCATTTTGCTTAGGTAGATATACAACATCTCCAGAAACTTTGGATTTAATATCTACTTGGCTTAAAGCTGAAACCTGACCACTACCTGAGACAGATGCAACAATTGAACCTTTTTGCACCTTCGCTGTTATATAACGGGCATAGCCAGCGGTACTTGTGAGTTTGTTATATCCCCAATATGTAAGAGCCAAAATCGTAATCAAGACAACTGAGCTGATTATTTTATGGGCGATAATGTGAGATTTTACTTTGTAAATATGTTTTCTCATTTTTTATTATTTTAAAAACTGTGGAGACGATATTACGCGAATCAATTTTGCTTCTATGACACCTTTTTCATTTGGCGTCCCGATCGTAACGATAAAATCAGCAATTTTTAAATCGTTTATGGTGATACTCGTTCTTGCTTTTTGTATCTTTGTATCAACGTTTATCGCTATAACTTTTTCTGTATTGTCTTTATCTTGCACGATTATATTTGGTAACTCCATTTTAATTATTTCGCCTATTGCTCCATGAGCATTCGGAAAATAATCCATCATTCCTATATTTCCAAAATTCATCATGCCTAAATTTTTGCGTCCTATTCCGAAATTTTCGTTATAATGTTCCCCCCATGCGCGTCCAAAAGATGCTTTATGAAAGCCAACCATTATTCCGGCGAAGAAAACAAGTTTTGCGATTATTAAAACCGCCAAAACATACAAAATCTTTACTAATATTTTTGACTTGCCCACTTTCTTTATTTGTTCGCTTATTTTATCCATAAATTTATAGCTTAAAATGACAATACTAGTTGGCTTTTAATAGTTTGTTTCATCGCGTATTTGAGTGATAAAAAGAAAATGAAAATCAATGAAAGTAATAAAGTAATGCTCATAACAGGTAATGATTCACCTAACAATAAAAGAAAATCTCTCCAGTAGTTAAGTATTGATCCGTCACTTGTAAAGGCGAGAGATAAATATTCATAAAAGCCAGATTGTACCAAATTATTAGATAATATTTTAAACGCTGGTACGAGTCCTACTAATGATATAAGTCCAATAAAAGAAAAAGTCCAGAATTTTAAATGAAGATTACGCTTATCGTGTAGAACTATAACGCGCCAAATATTCTCGGTTAATTCTTTCTCTGGAAGATATCTTCCTTTTGAAAACACTTCTTTTAGTTTATCTTGCATACCTCTATTATACGTTAAGAAGATGCGTTTTGGTGCATCTTCTTAACCGAAGCTAGATTTAAGGTCGAATATACTCCAGCTTACTAATATATACGCAGCTCTTGTTGCTTTTGGTGCAAAATTAATCAAGCATTTTTCTTAATTTGATGAGTGTTCTCCTGTGCTTGCTTTTTACTGTATTTAAACTTTTGTTTAAAACCTTACCTATTTCATCAAAAGTCATATCTTCTTGATAATGGAGTACCAAGATCTCGTTTTCGTCCGGAAGTAGTTTTTTTAGTGTATTATTTAAAAATTCCTTGTCTTGTAATTTTTGTAATGCCTCAAAGGGAATTATATTTTCATCTGGTATGTTTTCTTCAAAAAAGCTTAAACCTTTTTCACTATTGTTTTCCATATCAGAGAATAATAACCTCTCTCTTTTTCTTGAAAAATCGATGACGGTATTTCTCGCAATAGTGAAAATCCAAGTTTTAAAACTTGCTTTTTCTCTGTCAAAATTATTTAGATTCTTCCATATTTTAATAAAAATTTCTTGAACTATATCAGATGTATCAATTCGATTAGTTAGGCGCGCAGTAAAATTGTAAAGTGGGATTGTATATCTGTCTATTAGATTTTTAAAAGCTTCTTTCTCGCCACTTTTATATAATGCTATTATTTCTTCGTCATTTAATTTACCAAAATCATGCTGGGTATATGGCATAAAATAAATATAGCATATTTTTACGCTATATTTATTTTAATATCATTAAAGATAAATTAGTGACTTATTGTGTTTTTCTGTGGAAACTCATTATCAACTACTGGAGTAATGACATATTTATTTTGCGTAGTAAATAAGTATTTTGTTAAAAGTATTAGAATAAGAATAAGAACAAGGAGGAGAAGCCAACTGAATATATTTCCTGGAAAGAAACCAGCCCCTAAAACATTTGCTCCGAGAGATACATCTTCTGTTGGTTCGCTCCAAACTTGCGCATATACATTGGCATTCACTGATTGAGATTGGCCTGAGGGGTCAGTGTAGCTTAGGATTGCAGGGAAATTTAAATTTACTCCGGCAGGAATATTATTCTGTACCCGCACTCTAGCTGTAACCGTGCCTTGGCCGTTTGCCCTAAGTGTTCCTAAGTTGAAAATCAAAGTATTACCGAAGACGGTTGGATTATTTGGATTTGAGAATAAATAATCTACTTCGATAGGGAGAATTATTCTCAAGGAAAGATTAGTTATAGCTCCCGTGCCTATATTC